>Ga0214919_10000222_pt1 | contig 97248 bp, 107 predicted proteins | sample LL1503_MetaG_FD_177994 | JGI IMG/M metagenome (GOLD analysis project Ga0214919, IMG submission 177994) | Freshwater microbial communities from Lake Lanier, Atlanta, Georgia, United States - LL-1503 | ecosystem: Environmental > Aquatic > Freshwater > Lake | place: USA: Georgia | collected...
ATATTGATTTATAAATAAATTTATAATATCCAAATTATATGTCATATTTATAATAAATAAATTTATTATAAATATTTTAAACATTTTTGTGAAATTTTAAACATTTTTCTGAAAATAATAATATATATATAAAATAAAATAAATTTAATATAAATAAAATTATTCTAATAATATTTTAAAAATGAAAATTGCATTCTGTTTTTTAACTTATGATAAAATTATAAGATATGATATTTGGAATAAATTTTTTAATGGAATAGATATAGAAAAATATACCGTTATTATCCATCCAAAAAATATAAATAATTGGAATTATTATATATTTCCTTATACTATTGTTAAAGATAGAATTAATACAACAGGAAAAGATAATATAACTATTGTTAAAGCAACCTTAAAATTATTTAATGAAGCTTTCAAACAAAACGCAACTCATTATATTTTTCTATCACAGAGTTGTATTCCAATATATACCTTTGATATTATATATAATATAGTTTCAAATGTTAAATATTCAATTATATCATGTATATACAATAATAAAACAGAACGTTTTAATTCATTATCAAATCAATTAAAAAAGATGATACAATTAAATAATTTTGTAAAACAACAACCTAATATGATATTAATTAAAGAGGATATAGAGTTATTATTAAAAAATGATTTAACAGAATATTTTAAAATAATGCAGTGTCCAGATGAACATTACTTTATTAATGTTTTAATAAATATTTTTAAAAAAAATATAATAAAAAAACAGACGCATTTCTGTAATTTTAATTTAAATAGAACTCAAGCATTAGAATATAAATATGTAGATATTAATTTTATAAAAAAAATAAGAGATTTTGGATTTCTATTTATGAGAAAAATCAAAGAAGATACTATCATTGATATAGAATATTTATTTAATTAAATTTTCTTTTAAATCTAAATACTCATCATTTAACTGTTCAATAATTTTACATAACTTATTCTCTTTTTCATTTGAATAATTATTTATGTAATCAATATATCGCATGTCATTTTCTATTTGTATATCTTTATTTTGAATTTCTTTTTTTAAACTTTTAATTAAATTTTTATTTTTTTTAAGTGATTTTTTATATATTTTTTTATGAAAAAATATTAAATTATCTAATTTTTCATCTATACTTTTTAGTTGTTTTATAACAATATTATTATTTTCTTCTAGAGAATTCATAATATATATATATATATATAACATTATTCATAATAAAATTTATTTCAATTTTTTTACTATTATATAAATTATATAAAATGGACTATATAATTTATATACTAGTAAATTCAATTAATAATTGTACATATATTGGTATTACAAATAATCCAGAAAGAAGAATAAGACAACATAATGGTATTATAAAAGGTGGAGCAAAATATACATCTAGTAAAAAAGGAGAGTGGAGTTATTATGGTTTTATATTAGGATTAGAAAAATGCGAAGCACTTTCATTAGAGAAAAAAATACATATATATTCTAAAAAAACTCAAGGTTCTACTCCTCTTCAAAAAAGAATAAATTGTATAAATAATTTACTTATAAATTATCCACATCTTTTTTTAACTTTATTATAAATAGTTTATTTATTTTTTTAATATTATATTTTTTAATATTATAATTTATTTTTTTGTAAATCTTTGTTAAAAATTTAATATATAATAATTTGTTTATAAAAATTTTAATTTAATATATAATCTACTATTTTTTTTGATAAAAATCTCCAATAATAATAGGTTTGAATCCTTCTTTTTTTAATTTTTCTTGACCAGCTATAAAAATAGCCCTTCTTCCCTCAGGATCAAAAGGACTATTAGTATAAGCTAAGTTACAAATAGTTTTTGTTTGCATTTCAGAATTCATTTTATTAAATAATAAATAATTATATTTTATATAAACTTATTAATAAAAATTTTAATAACATATTATCCATCATTTTTTTTTTATTTATTCTATATCTTTTTCATCAATATTTAATCCATCTAAATCTTCTATAAATTCTTCTTCAAAATTATCACCTAATATATTCTCTTCTTCATTATATGTAGTTTCATCAATTACTATTTTATCCATTAAATTAGCTGTTAATTCTTCTTTTTTATTCTTTTCCATTATTTTTAACCAACTTTTTATACTATTATTACCATTTTTACTATTATTCATTTTTCTAACTAAATCTTCAATAATAGATGATGGATTTTTCATAACTAATTCAAATATTTGATATACTGGCTTTTCAATCTGATGTGTCAAATAATAATTAAAATCAATCTTTAATTTTTGTTCTTGAATATATAACGGATGTTCTATTGTATCTCCTTGCAATAATTTTGGAGTTAGTGGCTTCTTACATTTATCATTATGTGTCTCTTTATATTTATCTGTTCTAGTTTGATGTTTTAAATTACATTTTTTACAATACCATCCATTACATATATTACATTTTAATAATGGATTTTTTTTAATTTGTTCTTTTTCATCTTCTAATATTTTTTTTTCATCTCCTAAATCTTCTAATAATTTTTTTTCATCACGTTTGCAAAATCTACATATTTTTGTACAGATGTCGCGATGAGAATTAAGATGCGAATAACAGAAAATACTCATACATGTAATACATTTACATTTTTCTGGATTAATCTTCTTATTGCATACTTTACAAGTTAAATTACAAACATCTATATAACAATATGGTATTCTATCATTAGATTGTGGTTTATTACCTGGATCTCTCTCTCCCATTCTATCAGCCAATACTTTATGAGCTATTTGATTAGGATTTGCATAATCTGTTTTAACAGTTTTACTTATTACTAATTGACTTATATCCACCTTTCCATCTAGCAGATTTTCAATAGAATTATAAAAAAACTTTTTAGATGCTTCTATATCTCTTTTATTTAAAATAATATCTATTACTCCTCCATATATTGTTTTTACAGCCGGTGCATTATCTCTTCTTTTCAATACAATTCCCATACTAGTTTGTTTATATTTTTCTATATTATGTTCATATTTATTACCAAAATATCTCTTTTTTGAAAAAATACAAAACGGCCAGAAAGTTTTTTCATATTCTATATTCTGAGGAGCTTTCATATTCTTATTAATATTTGCTGCTGCTTCTTCGCCTATTTTAATAGACTCTGCCAATAATTCTTTTTCAGTAAAATCTTTTCCAGGATTTCTTCTTTTAATTTCATCTGTAAAATTTACAAATATTGAATCTGTATTTTTAACAATTAATTGTCCAATTCCTGCTTGAAAATTACCTGAAACAGTTTCTATATCATATACATATATATCTTCACTATTATATAAAAATTTCATATCTATAATTTCATCCGTTCCATTTAATTTTATATTTGTAAAATAATCATTTACACCAGGAATATATTCTTCGACAGATTTTAATAAATAGTATATCGATTGGAAAAACCTCTTTGATTTCTGTATTAGCATTGTATTAGACCTTTCTATAAACATTTTTACAAAGATAATACGATCATATAATTTACAATTTAATATGTTAACTGGAATTTTATCTATATTTCCTAAATAAATATTATTAATAATACTCTCTATCTCTGATATACTTGGATCATTATATAAATACTCTGTAAAATCTACTGGAAATTTATGTAATAATTTTGTTTCATTAATCTTACATAATTCTGGTTTAATTATATTCTTATTACTATCAAGTAATGAATGATCTTCTGTAACATCTACTATACCTATATTTGTTGTAACTCTATATATTTTCTTATTAGTTTTATGTCTAATTACACGATTTATATTAGACCAGCCTTCATTCGTCCATATTTTATAATTAGTCTTTGTTTGTTCTTTTTCCATTCTATTTGTATCATAAGGTTTAAATTCTTTATAAGGTGTCCATTCATTATTTAGTTCTTCTATTGTAACTATATCTATGTAATCATTTTTCATTACTAATAATGGTGTATCACCTGTAATAGAATCTCCATAAGTTAATTTTGCACCAACAAATGTATTTAATGTTAAATCGCGTGCCGTAATAACCATTTTTCTACCAGTTGCTGTTGTACATGCAGCTAATTCTTTATAACAGATTGGACTAGTCGTTGCACCTACTTGTCCATAAAGTGAATTACAAGTTACTTTATAAGCAAGTTGCAATCCATCAAGTACAGATATTTGAAATTCATTATTTGTCTGTTTCATTGATATAATATTATCTTTCTCAATCATAATTTTACCCAAATTAACATTAAATAATTCATATTTACTATCTTTATCTGATGGTATTCCTTCTACATATGTTCCATCCTTTAACTCAAAAGTTTTATATTCCATAATTTTTCTAGTATCTTTTCTTGCTTTTAATAATGTTCTTAAAATTCTTGGTAAAACAGATTTATCACCATTATCTGCCTCTGCAAATCTACATACTTTATAACCTATCTTTTTTTTATCATCATCTAATCCTTGAAAAATATCATATTCTATGTCAATATAATGAAATCCATCTAAATTATCAAATTCGTTTACAACTGTATTTTTTACTAATTCATATTTATTTTCTTTATTTAATATAAACTCTTTATAACCCACGATTGAATCATGTGAAATATTCTCTGCAATCATTGATGAAGGATAAAGAGAATTATAATCCATTACTACAACTGGTTCAAAATATACTCCAGGTGTAGGTACAAAAACAATCGCACCTTCATAAGAGTTTTTATCAATATCTTCTGCAGATAAATCTTTTATTAAAAAATTTTCTTCTCTACAAAATTTTGCAACTAATGAAAAAATTTTTATTCCTTGTCCTCTTAAAAATAGATAAGAAAATGGTACTATACATACATTTGACATACCTAAATTATTTGTAATTACCTGTAATTTATTTATTAATTCATTTACTAACTTACAATCCATTACACAGTATACTGCTATCTCTTTAATTTTATCAGGTGTTCCAATTTTAAAATTATTAAATAATTCTTTTGGAGATAAATCTACTTTTTGTTGTTTCATAAAATGCTTTGCTACATTATCTAATTTATAACTATCTAATTTATGATCTCTTTGAACAACTTTTAATAAATCTATCTGTACTACTCCTTCAATATCAATATACTTTAAAATATTAACTCCTAATGCACTCGATGATAAATCTTGAATAGTTAATTCAGCTTTTTTATAAACTGAATTATCTAATTTTAATCGTTGTAATCTTTTATATAATTCTATATGATATGGTTTACATGATCCACCGTTACCTGACTCAGCTCTTTTATATATATACTCCCAATCAAAACCCCATATATTATATCCTGTTATTATATCAGGATCTAATCTTTCAATAAATTTTGCCCAACCTAAAATTAATTCTTTTTCTGTATAGAATGATTCTACATGAGTATCTTCTATTGATTCACAACTATTTAATGTAGCAATATACTTATATTTACATTCATTTTCACCAAATATATAGACAGTTGTTCCTATCTGTATAACTGGATCATTTTTTCTATCAAATTTTGGGAAACTTCCATCTTCACTAGAACATTCTATATCAAAAGAAGCAACAATTATATTAGCTACATCATTTTTATCAATTTTAATTAGATCATCAAAATTTAAAGTTATATCTATTTGTGCTCTAGATAAAGTAGGTGTATTTTTACTATATTTTCCAGCATTAATCTTTAACCAACCAGATGGATCAATATTTTTAACATGAAAAAATCTTAATAGAGTACTAACCTTAGTTTCATATAATTTTTTGCTAAAATCTAATATTTCATCTGATTTTTTAATATGAATTTTTTTCTCTTTTATCACCTTTAAATATGCATAATAGGAAGATTGATTTTTAAATATAAATATACCATAATTAAATAATTTATTATTAGTAAATCCATAAAATTCTTTCTTTTTAATAATATATGAATCAGAAAGACCATCTCTGTTATTTTCATCAATCATTTGAGATATACTATATTTGAATTCTTTGAATTTTTTATCATCCCAATTGTCTGGAATTTTAAAATAAAAATATGGTTCAAATCCTTCAATATGAATACATATAGAATTACCATTTTCAGTAACTCCATATCCTCTTATAATTAATTTTTTGTATTTTTTTTCTTCTTCCTCTAAAGAATCATCTATAACATTAATATCATATGATTTCCAATCAATAATTTGAAAAATAATATCATTTGTTTTATAATTAAAAGTATTGGCTAGTAAAGATCTTAACATATTTAATTTAATTCATTTCTAAAAACTTTAAATAGATTATTTCTAATCATTTTTTTTTAATTTATTAAAATTTAATTTCTTCTAGTACCATTAGATTTTGAAGTATCATGAGCAGAAGAAGTAGAATAAGAACTATATATATCTTTAAAAATACTATATTTTTCTTTGCAAGATAATATAGGTTTTTTGTTAATATATGATACCGGCATTTTTAAAAATAAATAAATAAGTAATTTACTTTACTAAAAAGTATTTTATCAATAAATCAATTATAGATAAAAATTATGTGATAACAATAAATTATATTAAAGATTACTTAATAATAAATCCATCAGTTTTTTTAATGAATATAAAAAATTAGATATATAATAAATATAATATGAATAAAGGTATTATTGGATTAAAAAATAGAGGAAATACATGTTATTTAAATACATCTATACAATGTTTAAGTCATTTAAAAAGTTTGACAGAATATTTTTTAAATAATTCATATATATCAGATTTAAATAATAGATTTAATGAATTAAAAGGAAAAAATTTAATAACTATTAAAATAACAAGAGAATATGCAAAATTAATTATAGCTTTATGGACAAATAATGTATCAATTGAACCTCAGTCATTACATGAAATAATTCAAAGTAATAATGATCAATTTTCTGGTTTTGAACAACAAGATTCTCAAGAAATATTATCATTTATACTTGATAATTTACACGAAGGTTTAAAATATAATGTCGATATAAATTATTATGGTAATATAGAAAATTCCATAGATGAAATTGTAGTAGAATCAATTCAAAATTGGAAGACTAATTTAAATTCTAAATATTCAATTATAGCTGATCTTTTTTTTGGACAATTTATAAATAAAATTATATCATTAGAAAATAAATCTATTAATAAATTATTGTCTAAAAATTTTGAAATGTTTAATATGTTAAATATTCCTATACATGGAAATACAATTTATGATTCATTATCAAAATATTTTGAAAAAGAAATATTAGAGTCAAAATATTATGATCAACCATCAAATAATCATTACAATGCATATAGACAAATTAAAATAATGAGAGTTCCTAAATATTTAATAATTGTTTTAAAAAGATATAAAACGAATGAGAGTGGTTTACTTATAAAATCTAATAATAATATCACTTTTCCAATTGATAAATTAGATATGTCCTCTTATTCAGAGGGATATGATAGTATTAATTGTAATTTAAAATTAGTATCTATTGGATGTCATAATGGTGGATTAGAAGGAGGACATTATTTTAGTGTTTGTAGATATAGAAATGATAAATGGTATCAATATAATGATGAATATGTTAATGAATTTAATATTAATTTACATAAAGAAATAATATATAAATATGGATATATATTAATATATGAAAAAATTAAAAACGATTAAAATATTATATTTTTATAATATATAATGGATAAAAATAATTCAGTAAAAAAGAATATATTCAATTACAAAAATATTATATATATAATAATTATTTTAATAATATTATCTATAATAATTTATTTAACCATTACTTTAATTAATTACTATAAAATAAATTGTTATGAGAAAAAAAGTGTAATTCAATATTTAACTGATTTTTCAAATAACGATGTTTGTATACAGAAAAATGCACCTATACCACAAAAACCAAAAGAACTTCCACCTGTACAAAATAAAATAAATTTAATTCCAAATTTTGAACCTAAAAAAGAGGTATATCATATAGCAAATCAAGATTACACGTATGATCAGAGTAAATGTAAATGCGAATCTTATGGAGGTAGATTAGCTACAAAAGCTGAAGTAATAGATGCATATAATAAAGGTGCTAATTGGTGCTCCTACGGTTGGACAGAAAAACAAGCAGCATATTATCCTGTTCAAAAATGCGATTGGGATAAAATTCAAAAAGAGAATGAAAGATTACCAAATAATGCCAAAAAATATTGTGGTTTACCTGGTATAAACGGTGGTTATTTTGCTAATCCTGATATTAGATTTGGTATAAATTGTTATGGTGTTAAACCAAAAGGTGAATTAAATAAACCTAAAACACCTTATTGTCCTCCTATGAATTTCTGTAAATTAGAAACTAATTACGAAGCGTCTCATAAATTAGATACTGATGAAATAACTCCTTTTAATGATGAAAAATGGAGTATGGATATAAATTAAATATATTTAATAAAATTTAATAAAATTTATTTGTATGTTGAGTATATATGTATATATATATTATACTAATTATTATTCTATTTCTCCTTATAATATTTCATAGAAATACTTTAGAAAAATTTGATATTTTTGGTGCTCAGCCAAGAGGTAATGGATGGGGTTTGGGAATATCCTCTACTGTATCATCTAAAGAAAATAATTGTAATCCTGGATTTTTATGTAATACTGAAAATACTTTTGGATTATATAATAGTAACTGCGAATGTATATCTATAAATAAAGATAATATGTCAAATTCAGAATCTTGTAATCCAGGATTTATATGCATGACTAAAGATGGTATAGGTATATATGATAATAATTGTAATTGTAAAATTACAAATAATAAAAATAATGCTAAAAATAAATTAGCTAATTTACCAACATTAGAACCTGATTGTTATCCAAGAAATACTAATTTTGATGCATTGTGTAAATTAAATAATCCTAAAAATGGTATTAAAAATATTATTCCTTGTAATAATAATACGGCAAAAGTAGAATGTGGTTTAAATTATATAAATGGATCATACTATGATGAAACTGTTTTAAAAACACCATGTCAAAATATAAAAAGTGATTTTGATACTTGGTGTAGATATTATAATAGTAATAATATTCCTCTTGGTTATAATATAAATAGTATTGGATCAAAAGAATTATTGATTGGTTCAAAAGGAGGATGTTATTTAAATGACGGACAATCAGATGATACTAAAGCTTCTGCTATATGTGATTATAATCATATGGAAGAAATAAAAAAATTATCACCTGCTAATCCATTCATTGATTATAATATATTTACTGATTGCAGACCTATAAGAGGAAGTAATTTTATAAAAGATTGTGCAAATCTATTAAATGTTGAATCTAGTAAAGCTTATGCTGATCAAATTATGGGTTATGACTGTAATCCAGGATTTGCTAGAGCAAAATGTGTAAAATATGATGATATGAAAATATTCAATAAAAATATATTTAACGGATCATATGATTCAAATAATCAACCTGTTGAATCAGTTAAAGGAACACAATGTAATTGTGCATAGTTTAATTATCATAATTATGTGGTTCAAAATAAATTGCATTTATACCACATTTTTTTGATCTTATGTATAATGCATTTTTATATATAATTTTACCAGTTACAATATTTTTTTCAGCAAATTTTACACATATTCCTATTGATGGATTATTTGAAAATCTATAATGTATACATTTTGTACAAATAGGAAGATTTATATTTTTTATAAAAAAATTAATATTATTATGTTTCATATTATATATTTATTTTTATCATAGTTTTTAAGTATATAAATTATTATATTTGTAATTCCAATTATAATAATAGATATTAATAATATAATATTTATTATTGATATACCTTCTATTATTAATTTATTCATGAATAATATATATAATATATTTATTATATATATTATAGATTAAGTTTTTTAATAATAAACTTAAATTCCTTATTTAATATAAATGGTAAAAAAAATATAAATATTTAAATATATTTTAATTATTAATTTTAATTATTCTATTACTTAATATATATTTATAATAATAAGTAAATAATTTAAAAGATATATAATAATATTTTAATAATATTATAATATGGATTGTCCATATATTGCTATTATAAAAAAGGATGATCATGAAATTTTTTATAAGAAGAAATAACTTAAAAATCAGAAGTTGTTTTTTAGGAGACACTTTAACACAATTTTTTGATAAAATAATTTTTGAACATTATTTCAATAAATATAATGCATTAAATTTTGGAATATATGGAAACAAAACAAAACGTGTAATATTTAAGATTAAAAATGGTATGTTTGATTTTTAAAGCCCAAAGATACATCAAAAGGAATATTAGAAATTATAAATAAAATTTTAAAAAAAACTCCTAATACAAAAATTCTTTTATTAGAATTATTACTAAGTAAAATCAGTTAATATTATTATAAAAAATTATAATAAAAATATTTTTTATTTAGATATAAGATATAAATAATCTGGCATTATATTATTGATTATGAAATAATTAATAAATGATATGAAATATTTGTATCTTCTATTACAGATGTTATAGAAAATTTAGTAAAATTATAATAAAAGATACATAGATTAGTTATATTATCATTTCATTTTCATAAATATATTATTTATAATAAATTAAAAAATAATGATTAAAAAATATCCTGACTTAAAGAAATAGATAAATAATTATCTAATTAAGAAAATGGAAGAAGAAATGGACTTAAATATAATAAATTTTATAAAAATGATTAATAATAAAGAGAATGAAAAGATTCCAGATCCAAATTATTTTACTATATCTACTCAATCTGCTATGTGTAATATAGATAATATTAATAATATTGATTTATCTAAAACAGTAGTAGTTATTGCAAGAAATATTATTAATAATATTATTTTAAAAAAAGATGAAACTTATTTAATAAGAGGAATTGTTTTAGAAAATTTAATATTAAGATTTGATGAGAGTTATTTGAGAAAATATAAGAAACCGTACATAAAATATATGAATCGTGTTATTGATTCAAATAATATTGAAGATTGTTTATTAATGTTAGATGATATTCAAACTTTAGAAAATAATTCATTAAAGAAACATGGAAGACAGAAAAAAAAAAAAGATAATGAACATTTTTATAATAGTTGTTCTATTATTGTAAAAGCATCTCTTGAAATAAAATGTGTTAATATAAAATTATTTAATAATGGTAAGATTACTTTAACTGGATCAAAGGAAGAGAGTGACGGATATTATTCAACATGTGTTTTACTAGAAGAGATGAAAAAATATAAAGGTATTTTTCCAGATGTATTAGAAGATGAAGAAATAAATAAATTACAAATAGTTAATTATAAAATTACTATGATAAATAGTGATTTTAACACTAATTTTAGAATAGATTTATTAAAATTATTAAGTATATTAAATAATTCTGAAAAAGAATTATTTACTAAATTTAATCCAGAAAAATATAGAGGATTAATAATTGGATTTTATTGGAATACAAATAAATATAACCAAGATGGTAAATGTACTTGTACTGTAAAATGTAATGGAAAAGGTTGTGGAACTGGAAATGGAGCATGTAAGAAAATAACAATATCAATATTTAAAAGTGGATCTGTTATTATTACTGGAGGAAGATTAACAACTCAAATAGACGATGCTTATAAATTAATAAATAATATTTTTAAAAAGTATTACTATGATATTGTGAAATTATCAATTTTAGATTTTATCGATAATAATAATAAAAGAGATACTAAAGAAAATATTATAAAATTAAAAAAGAGCATTAAAAAAAGTAATATTAAAAAAAGTAATATTATATCATCTGATATTTAACTGTCAATATTTTAAGATATATTTTTATAAATTATTAAAATTTCTCCTAAATTTAAAAAATTTGATTACAATTTATATTTAAAATCATTACACATATATAATCTATATTTATAACCTTAAAAATATGATGAATTTAATAATAAATATAAGTGAAGTAGCAATTATTACTGGAGATAATATATATAAAACAAAACGTGATTACTTAATTGATTTTTGGAAAAAAAATAATGGAGCTGATTTTGAAAAATTTAAAAAAATAACTGAATTTACCAAAGATACTGATGAAGAGATTATAAAGAAAATAAGTGTAAAAAATAATATAGATATAACATCTGAATTAAAAATTTGTTCAAAAAGCAGTGATATTACTGAATTAAATAGTTTAAAAAGAAAAATGATTAATCAAATGGATGGTTTATCAGAAAAAGATAAAAAAGAACTTACTAAATCTGTAATGAATGTAACTAATACAAAATTTGGTATTAAAAATGAGAATGACGTAACGAAATTATATGAATCTTCAACAGGTAATAATATTATTAAAGATAATAAATATCATAAAACAAAAATTTATTCTGTAGATGATTTTACAATATTTATCGGTGGAAAAATAGATGGAATTAATAGCGAAACTGGATCTATTATAGAAGTAAAAAATAGAGTAAATAAATTATTTTTTACTTTAAGAGATTATGAAAAAGTTCAAATTACATGTTATATGTTTTTATTTGGTTCTTCTAAAGGACATTTAGTAGAAGCATATCGTAAAAAAGATGGGACTGATATTAATATAATAGAAGTTAATTTTGATGAAGATTATATGAGCTATATATTTAATAAAATTATTCTTTTTGGTAAATATTATTCTAAGTTTATTAAAGATGATACATTGAAAATGCAAGTTTTAAAATGTATGGATGAAATTGATTTTAGTGTAAATTAAACAAATAATCAGTATTTATATAAATTTGGATGATAAGTATTTATCGTTATTTATAATAATATATTTTATATATTTATTTTATATATTTTATTTATCTTTAAATATATAAAGATAAATATATATTAATCTTGTTGATTATTTAAGAAATCTAATATTTCATCTTTATTCATATTAGGATTTATTTCATAAGCATTTATCAAATAAAATGTTGTCCATGTTTCATTTTTTTCATAAAAAGCAAGGACATTTATTATCAAGAGCATATTTTAAACAATCAAGATGTCCATTTTCATACGCATAATTACAAGTAATTTCATCCCAAGGACATCCATTTTCATGTGCGTATTTTAAACAATCTAAATGTCCATTTTCTGCAGCATAAGAACAACTATATACATGCCAAGGACAATTATTTTCATGTGCGTATTTTAAACATTCTATATGTCCATTTTGAGCAGCATAAGCAGTTGTAAGTGTAGACCAAGGACAACCATTTTCATATGCGTATTTTAAACAATCTAAATGTCCATTTTGAGCAGCATTTAAACAAACCTCAAAAGTAGAACTTCCATTTTCCATAGCATATTTTAAACAATCTAAATGTCCATTTTTTGCAGCTTTTGAACAAGTAGTTTGACACCAAAGACACTTATTTTCATGTGCATATTTTAAACAATCTATATGTCCATTTAATGCAGCATTAGAACAAGTTTTTTCATTCCAATGACAACCATTTTCACGTGCATATTTTAGACAATCTAGATGTCCATTTAGAGCAGCATTAGAACAAGTATTTTCATTCCAAGGAAAACCATTTTCATATGCATATTTTAATAAATGTAAATATCCTTTTTTTGCAGCTTCACTACAAACAAGATATTTGTAAGATAATATTTCTAATTCATCTAAAAAAGGTAAATCATAAAATTTTTCCTTAAGATATGATAAATTAATTGTATTTGAATTTAATCTTATATAGTCATATATTTCATATGGACAATCAATAATCATCCAATATCTTAATATTTCTAAGTATTTATATAGATCATTATCATTTTTAATTTTATTTTTAATTTCAATTTCAAATTTATCTTTTGGAATAGATATATAAATATCTTCATTTTCTTTATCTAAATTTTTAAATAAAGAAGAATTTATTAAAAATTCTGGTATATTATTTATTGATATAGAAATTAATTCACTCATTATTTAAAAATTACTTAAAATAGATAAAATAATAATTATTGATAATTAAAAATAAATCAATTTTTTTATAAAAGAAATTAATTGAGTGACGAATTAAGAGTATTAATCTTTAACTTTCTAAATACTTATTAAAAAATAAATAATTCTTGTATATCTCTATTTTTTTTTTACAAATAAATTTTTTTAAGTTATATTTTCTCTAAATGAATACTTAACTATTACCAAAAATCTAATTATTTCTTATGAAAATAAGAAATAATTAGATTTATCTTTTAGAATATATATAAATATCTTTAACTATTTCATAATATTATATTTCAAATAATCATTAGTAGTTAAAATTTTATCATAAGGTAAAGAAATATATATTTTCTACAACTACTTAATGAAGATTCATTTGTATAATTTATTATTATTTGATTTATTATTAATTTTTTTATATAGCAAAAAGCTGGAATAAAATCAGTCAAATTTAAAGAATCGAATTAATTTTTTTCAAAAGACATATTATTATTTAGATCATTAAAAGATATATTTAATTGAACCTCTCTATTTAATAATTTAAAATTATTATATACTTTATTACATGTCTTACCAATTTCTTCATAAAAATATTTATCTAATGGTTCTAGATAGAAATATGGATCATTTAAAATATCTAAATAATCTTTATATCCTAAACATAACTCAATAACTTCATCCTCTCTATTTTCATCAGAATTATTATACATAATATCGTAAAACATTTATTAAATATTGATTAATTTTTAATAAATAATAATGAATACTTAATATTTTTTAATCAATTTTTATTATAAAATATGTTGATTTTCATGAGTATATTTTAATATAAATATCCTTTTTAGCCTATTCACTACAAACAATATATCTATAAGATAAAATTTATAATTCATATAAAAAAGGTAAATCATAAAATTTTTCTTTAATATAAGAGAAATCAATTATATTTGGATTTAATCTTACAAAGTAATATATTTTTATTATATATATTGTTATATTTAATATAATAATATATATATTAGTTTACAAAATATTATTCATATTCTTAAAATTTATAAATTAGATGTAATTATATATATTTAATATTCAAAAATAACTTCTCTAATATGATCGTCTAAATATTTTCTTTTTATATGTTTAACATCTTTAAAATTTCCAGTAGTATGTGATATACTTAACTCAACTTCTTTTTTATCTTCTCGAGTATATTTAGCAGTTAGTGTAGAACCATTAGTTAAAGAAAAAGTCACGTCAATAATATGATCACTTATAGATGTGTCTAAACTATGACCTTCTGCAGTTCTTTTTCCTACAATTGTTTTACATGATTTATCAGAATATAAATCAACTGTATTAATAGAATGTTTCGATGGATACATAGTAATATCTTTACCTGATTTATATTTATAATACAATGAAAAGCTAGTCATTATAATATTATATTATATTCTATAAAACACTAAAAAATAAATAACAAAATATATTATAAATATAACCTATATTAATAATAAATTATTATTTTAAGAAAAATAATTCTAATTATTATATGAAAATAAATAATATTAATCTTAAAATATAATTTTAAAATTTTAAAGGCAATCAACTTAAAGAATTATTCGTTTAAATTATATATATTCAAAAATGAGTGAAAAAATTATGGAATTAAAAACTGTTCAAACTAATGCTTTTAAAACATTAACTGAAGCATTAAAAGAAATTCTAACAGATGCTAATATTGAATTTACTGATTCTGCAATGAAAATTATAACCATGGATCCAACACAAACAATTTTAGTACATCTTAAATTAGAAAAAGATAATTTTGAGTATTATCATTGTAAGCATAAAATTTTTATTGGGGTTAATATGCTTAATTTTTTTAAATTAATAAGAACATTAACAAATAATGATGCATTAACATTATTTATTGAAGAGGGAAATACTAATTTATTAGGAATTAGAATTGAGAATGGAGAGAAAAATAGTTTGACTACTTATTATCTTAATTTAATTGAAGTTGATGAAGCCTCCTATCAAATTCCTCCTGCTCAATTTGAATCTATTATAACGATGCCTAGTGGTGAATTTAATAAAATTTGTAGAGATATGATTAATCTAGCTGATATTATTGAAATTAAATCTGTTGGAAGTCAATTAATATTTTCATGTAAAGGAGAATTTGCAAGTCAGGAGACTATTATTGGTGAAACAAATAATGGACTCAATTTTGTTAAGTCAGCTACTGAAGATAATGTTATACAAGGATATTATAATCTGAAGCATTTAGTTTTATTTACTAAGTGTACTAATCTATGTAATTCTATTGAGATGTATATGAAAAATAATTTCCCCATTGTAATAAAATTTAGCGTAGGCAGCGTAGGTTCATTAAAATTAGCATTAGCACCAAAAATCGAGATGGATTAAGGTTTTTCGATACAAAAGTTAGCAATTTCTCCAAAAAAAAATGATTAAAATTTTACCATATATTTTTATTTATAGTTTATAAATAAAAATATTAAATAACCAAAAATGAACTTAAAAATGAACTCAAAAAAAGAAACAAATATGGAAAAAGGAATTAAATATGAAAATTATATTAATATTCTTTTAAATATTGAAAATATAGCTTGGAAATGGAATGATATTCCTGAAAATGATTTAAGAAATGCTGAAATATTAGGAGATTGGAATGAATATAGATATAACAGAAAATTATTAAAATTAGAAAATATCAAAACAAATAATCTTATTGATTTAGGATGTGATATTCTTCTTAAAAAAGATAATAAATATTATATTATTCAATGTAAAAATTATGAATCAAATAGTTATGTAACTGTTAATGATTTATCTGGTTTTTTCATGATGTGTCATATATATAATCTTCCTGGAATTTTATATTATACTTCAAAATTAACTAAAAATATTACATGTCATAAAAATACAGATAGATTTATATATATTAAACAAGATATTAATAATAAAGAAATTAAATTAAATATTGATTCAAATAAAAATATAAAATATAGTAATTTAATAGATGAAGCATTTGATTATCAATTAGAAGCATATAATAAAATCATGGAAACATTTTCAATTGAAAATCGTGCAATTTTACATTTACCATGCGGTTTAGGTAAAACACTAATTTCAATGAAAGTTGGTCTAAATTATGATCTAATTATATTTATTAGTCCATTAAAACAATATTGTATTCAAAATTTACAAAGATTTAAATCAGAAATAAAATATAAAGATTATGAATCATTAATTATTGATTCAGATGGAACAAGAGATACAGAATATATATTAAAATTTCTTAAAAAGAATAAAAAGAATATATTGAGTGTTTGTTACAAATCAACAGATATTATCTGTAAAATATTAAATTCTTTACAGAATTATATAATTATTATTGATGAATTTCATAATATTAGTAAAAATGAAGTAATTGGTTTATCCGAATCTGGTTTATCTCAATTATTACATTCAAATATTAAAATATTATTTATGAGTGCAACTCCTAGATTATTTTATTTTGATCAAGAAGATGAAGATGATTTAGATCTAAATAAAGAAATATTTGGAAATATTGTATATACATACAATATGGGTGATGCAATTAAAAATAAAAAAATATGTGATTATGAAATATTTGTACCAGATATAAATATTGATAACCAATTTTTTATAGATGATATTAAGAAAGAGATAAAAATTGATAATATTGAAAATAGTGTATTGGTTAAATCAAATTTTCTTCTAAGAGGAATGCTTGAAACTGGTGCAAGAAAATGTATTATTTATGTTGAAACTCATCAAGAAGCATTTAGATTTGCAACTTGTTTAACGGATCTAAATGAATATTTTGCATTAGACTTATATGTTGATACAATATTAAGCGATGATTCGAAAGAGAGTCGTGAGACTAAATTAGAGAAATTTACAAATTTTAATGGATTTGTTTTAATGATAAATGTTATTATATTAAATGAATGTATTGATAAAAAAGAGTGTGATTCTGTATTTATTACTTATCCATCAAAATCTAAAATATATAATATTCAAAGAATTTCTAGAGCAAATAGAATAGATACAAATAACAAAAATAAAATATCTAGAATATTTATTTGGTGTGATGAATATAGAGATGAAATAACTGATATTATTAGTCATGTTAAAGAATTTGATAATTCATTTAACATTGAAAAGATTAAAATATTAAGCTTAAACAATAATGCATCACAAATTATGAATAGAAATAAATATACAAAAGAATATTTATATCTAGATAATATAATTCTTAATATTAAGAGAGCTTATTCATGGATTGAGAAATTTGAAAAATTAAAATCATATTTATTGAAAAATAATGAAATGCCATCTATTGGTAAAAAAACTGATAATAATATTGAATTTAAACAACTCGCTTCTTGGTATATTGTTCAGAAAAAAAATTTTAAAAATAAAATTAAAATGATGAGACATGAAAAATACTATACTATATGGTCTGAATTCATGAAAAATAATTCAGTACATTTTCTAAATCATACTCAAAAATGGATGAATAAACTTGAAAAAGTTAAAGAATTTATTACACAAAATGATAAATTACCATCTAGATATTCTAAAGATGAAAATCAAGAATCTGATGATGAAGAAGATAATGACGAAAAAGAAGATGATGAAGATTATTCTGAATCAAAATTAGGTTCATGGATAGCTACTCAAAAACAGAACTATGTTGATAATAAAAAATTAATGTTAAAAGAAGATATTAGAGATATTTGGAATAATTTTACAAATGAAAATCATAAATATTTTTTAGTTGGTCATGAATTATGGTTCTCTAGATTAAATGATTTAAAAAATTATATTAATCAAAATGGAAAAAGACCACCTTCTCATTCGAAAGATAAAAATATTGAATCTTTATCTTCTTTTATATTTACTCAAAATAAAAATTACGATCAAAGAATACAAATTATGGCAAATCCAGAAATATTTAATGAATGGACTAATTTTAAGGATGAATATCAAGATATTTTATTGAAAGAAGATGAAAAATGGTTTCTTTACTTAGATAATACTAAAAAATTTATTATTAGAAATAAGTGTAGACCAAATAAAAGATCAACTGATAAAAATGAAAAACAGATTGGTGAATGGATTGGAAAACAAATTTCTAATTATACTGATAATAAAGGATTAATAAAAAAATATCCAAATATTAATGATGAATTTAAGAAATTCTATAATGAATTTAATAAATATCTGTAAAATAAATATATAAATATATAAATAAATAAATATATAAATATATAAATAAATAAATATATAAATCTATAAAAATTATAATGAAATTGTATAACAATACTATACTATTACCTAATTTAACAGTACTAAATGATTTATTGAATAATGATAATATTGATGATACTTATTTATGTAATTGCAAATATATTTTTGAGAATAAAATTATAATTAAACATTGTATTAAAAATAAAGTAAGTTCAATAAGAATATGCAGAATAAAAACTATATTTGGTTTTTATTATAATAATTTTGGCTTTGAAGGTAAAAATTTTATAGGAGCTTTAGATTATATTATTAATGATAAATATATTTTAATAGATTATTTGTCTATAAATGATAGTGAAAAAAGTTATATGTATAATAACTCATTAGATCAATATGAAGCAGAAGATCTAATCAATTCTTTAATTAATTTTATAAAAATGATTGCTAAAAAAGAAAATAAAAATAAAATTATTATGAATATTCATCAAAATTTACGATATTATGAAAAATATTATTATTATAATGGTTTTGAAACAACAAATAGAATATATAAATATAATCCATTCTTTATTGAAATAGAATTTAATTTATAAATATTTAAATTTAATTAAAAAAATTATACGTCCATAGAATAAAATCAAAACAGAATACATGAATGAAAAAATAAATCATACCATAAAATGAAATATTCTTTAAAACAATATGTTGACTATCATTTATATTACTTAAAATTGTTAATAAATAAAAAGAAGATAATGATACTAAAAATAAAACTAAATATATTAAAAATTTAGTAAAATAATTATGTTTTTTTAAATATTGAATGGATAATGGCATCCAAAATAATGAAAAAAATATAATAGAACTAATAGCAATAAATAATTTATTTATATCATTCTTTTCAAAATTTTTAGATATAGCTAAGTATAACAATAAAAATAAAAATAATAATACACTAATAAATATTGATATATAATAGGTATATAAAAAATTATTTTTTATTTTTCCCCATAATTTTAATACATTTGGATTATTAACAGCATAATAATAGTAAGAATATAGTAATATTAATCCTAATATTCCAATTATTATAAAATAATAAAGTGGAAATCTCATTATATATATAAAATATATAAAATATATATTTTATTATTTTTTTTATTTATAATAAATATATAAATATGGATTTATTATAATTATATTTAATGATACATTTAATGATACATTTAATGATACATTTAATGATATATTTAATGATATATTTAATGATACATTTAATGATACGTATATATTAGCCATGAAAGAGCAAAATCTTCTATTGGATTATCTATAGAAATAAAATTTCTATTATTATTTTTAATAATTTTATCATATAACTTTTTGAAATAATTATTTTTCTCTTTAGTAGATACATCATAATGATAATAATTATTATATAAATATTCTATTGCATATTCATTTATTAAAATATCATTTAATAAAGGAAATAAATCACTTATGTCTAAATTAATGCATTTATCAGAATTTAATTCAATTAATAAAAGATCACATAATTCACGTGATTGTATTATTAATTTAAAATGATCATTATATATTTTTTTTTTAACATCTTCATGTATTAATAATAAATTTTTATGGATATTATTTAATTTTATATCATCAAATAAAGGATTTTTTTCCATATTTTATTGTATAATAATTATTAATAGTATTGTTTTAAATTAAAAATTAATCATTTTTTATAATTAGATATATAAGATCATATCATATTTTGATAAAAATTTACCTTCATCTGTCTCTAAATCAATATCATATTCATAAATATTAAATTCAGTAAAATGAGTTGTAAATATTCTACCATATATTGTCTTATCATTTAAAGATAAAAGTTCACTTATTCCATTTAAACTAATAGTTATGTATTTTTTATTATTATATATAAACTCACAATAGTTAGTGAATAAGTAATTCGTTTTCCATTCTTTACTTAATAAAAATAATAAATTAACAGGAGTATAATTATTATGCATATAAGATTCACATTTAATATCTCTATTTGTTTCAAATTGATAACCAGGTTCAAATAATGTAAAACTTTCAAATTTTAATGGAATAGTTCCATAATCATCTGGAAAATTTGAAAGAAATGATAATATTAAATTATCATTATCATCTTTATCTACAATATATAATCCATTGGATCTATAACCAGATTCATTTCCATTTTCTATAAAATCACCAAATTTCAAATTTTGATATATATCGATATAATTATCTTTAATATACTCTAAATATCCAATTAAATCAAATCCATCATAATCTTTAGGAATTTCAACGTAATATATATTATTTACCATTTTTTATTTATAATAATTCTTTATAAAATTAATCTATTTAACATTAAATAAATCATTTTTTTAATTATAACTTTCCAAAATATTTTTTTATATCATCTAATGCAATTTTGAATATTTCTTTTGCTTTTTTACTTGTTTTTAATCCATATTTAGTTGTATATTTTTTATTATATGCATCAAAATAATAATAGTAATAAAATTTATCATCAAAGTTTATTCTTGATTTATTAAATAATATAAATTTAATTGATCTTATATTATTATCAAAAGAAGTTACAACATTTATATTAACTAATTTATTATCAAATAATTTATAAAATTTATATGATATATCAAATATACCTATAATTTTTTTATGAATCCAATTTTTGTCACTAAATTCAATATTTAATTTTTTAGTTTGATATTTCATTAACTCTTTTTTAGGTTCAAATTTTATAAAGAAATTTTTAATATTTACTATTAAATTATCTATTTTTTTAATAGGTATATTTAATAAATAAATAAATAATTTATCTATATTAACAAACGGAATATCAATATCTATATATAATTCTTTAATATTAAGATTTTCTGTAATATAACTATAATTTGATCTTATATTATCATTATTTACTTGATTTATATAATTAAAATAAATTATTATTTTTTTAAAATTATCTTCGTTTTTTAAAGAATTAATATATTTTATTACATAATCATTATTATAACCACCTCCATTTTGAGGTAATTTTCTTAAACCCAAATTATATAATGATTTATCTGTAGCTTTATTTTTATTTATTTTATAAAATGCTTTTAATTCTTCATTTGTAAAAGTAAATAAAAATAATACAATTTTATCTAATGAAAGATTTTTATATTCACAATCTTCAAATAATTTAGACATTTTATCTAAAAATATTTTTCTTTTATCAGAATATTTATTATTAAATCCATATGGATCTAAAAAAAAAATTAATTGATTTTCTAACCAATCAACTACTAAAGTATTATAGTCATTATATAATTTTAAATTATCAAATAATTTTAATATGTTTATAATATTTATTCTTTTTTTATTATCCAATACATCTGAATATAATTTAATTTTCTTATTCTGAGTTTTTATTATTTCTGTCATTATATATATTAATCGCAGAAAAAAATGAATTTTTTTATTTAAAGATTAACATTTTTTTAAATAATATTAAAATGTTAAATAATAATGTTATTTATTCAAGATTTAGTTTTAACTGACGATATTGATAATTATCAATATCAATGTATTGATATTATTGCAAATTCATATACAGAATTTATTATTAGAGAAGAAATAATGAAAACAATATATATAGCATCTTTTAATTATTATATTAAATATATTGATCAATATTTTCATATTAAACCTTTAGATATACATAAAATACCATTTTATGATGTACAATATAGATTAAATCTAAATATTATTGAATTAGAAAAAAATGACGAAAGAAAAATGATTTTTCAATCTATTTTTTTAATGGTTTTAAGATTAAAAATTTCATATAAATACAAAAATATATCTGATTTTTTAGCTATATATCCTGAATTTAATACAAGAAATCCAGCAGAACAAAAAAAATTATTTAATTTTGCCAATTGTTATGATTTATTATTTTATACTATGAAAGCCAATTCAAATAAAGGTTTTTCATTGGATATTGTAACTAGATTGTGTGAAGGAAGAGATATTAAATATAATACTGGAAGTGGTCAAACAGAACCAACATCAGATCGTGTTTTAATTTTTTACAGAGAAAGTAATACATCACAAGGATCTAGAAAAAGAAATATTAAAAAATTAAATTTTGTCAATTTTTAAATATCAAATATATATTCTATCTAAACATTAAAATAAAATTTATAAAAAGAATCAATTTAATATATAAATGTTTAAAAATGCAATTAAATATAAAACAAATAAAGTAACACATCATGAGTATCATAGATTTTATGATTATTTTTAAGTACCAATAAAAAATAATAAGATGAATGTTTTAGAAATTGGAGTTGATGATTTAAAGTCAATAAAAACATGGTTAGATTTTTTTCCCAATGCAAATATTTATGAAATGGATATAAATAAAAAAGATTTTCAATATGAAAGAGAATCTATATTCTTAGGAAATCAATCTAAAAAAAAGATCTTGAAAAAATTTTAAAAAAAATAGGAAAATGCAAATTTATTATTGATGATGGAAGTCATCATTCAGATTATCAATTATTATCATTTAATTATCTATTTAATAATTGTTTAGATTATGAAGGAATTTATATTATTGAAGATATAGAAACTTCTTATTGGAGAAATGCAAAATTATATAATTATCCAATTGATATTGGATATCTAAATAATAATAAACATAATATTTTATTTATATTATAAATTGATATATATCAACTAAAGTACCTAGCTTACTTTTAACATCTTTCAGATTTTTTTCATTATCATCAATAAATATAATTTTATTATATTTATTTATATCAAAATTATTTTTCAAAAAGTTTCCTTTTGATCTATTTCCAACAAAATATATATTATTAATTAAATCATCTAAATCTAAATAACTAAAATGTTTATAAGTAAGTTCATCTATATCTGAATATCTTGCAGTAATAAAATATATTTTTGAATTTTTACAATTTATTTCTGAAAGCATATTTATTAGTCCAATTTTATCAGTATGTTTTGGAATATTCTGTTGAACATGCATTAACCAATCGTTATATGCATTTTCTTCAGACAACTCTTCATTTTTTGTAATTTTAAAATAATATTTTAATCTTTTATTCCACCAATCTCTATTTATTTTAGAAAATTTAAGAATAGTTTCATCAATATCACAAAATATTATACTATTATTTGAAATTTTTACATGATTAAATGAATTTATTTTATTGTAAGTCATTCTTATAATATATATTTGATATAATTTTTATATATAAGATATATATATATAAGATATATATAAGAATAAATTTGAAATTATAAATATCGATATTTATAATTATTATATAAATATTCAATATGTATATAATAAGTATTATAAATTATTGTTTAACATTGTTTAATATAATATATTCATATAATATAAATAATATTGCTGATAAGAAATTAGATATTATTCATAATGATTTAAAAAAAACATCTATTTTTTCAAAACTAATATATGATTATGATTATTGTAATAAATATAATCATAAAAAAAATATAAAGATTGAAAATTGTATAATCACATTAGATTTAATAAAAAAGAATAATATATATTTTAATGAGAATCAATTTTTTACACATTTAGATAAAAAATATTTTACAAAAAAAACAGAAATATATTTTAATAATTTACAAAATGATTATCCAAATACGGAAATATATGGATATTTTTATAATAAAAATAGATTACATTCTTTAATTTTATTAAACCATAAACACAAAGAAATTATAACTGTTTTTAGAGGATCACAATATACAGATGAATGGATAAATAATTTAATATTTTCAGAAAAAGAAATAACTTTCAATAAAAAATATAAAATTCATCGTGGTATACTCTATATGTTCACTTATAATAAAATAGATAATAATATGGTACATATACTTAATAAAATATTTAATCTTTATCCAAATTATAGAAAGATATTTACAGGTCATAGTAAAGCTAATATAGAATCTATTTTATTAATATTAAAATTAATTGATAATATTGATATAAAAACAAAATATGAAATATTTAGCTATGGTAATCCTCAAATTTTTAATTATGAATTAGGAGATTTTTTACATAGACAAAATAATATAAAAATTTACAATATTGTAAATGATCTTGATATTATTACTTTATTACCAATTAGATACCATATTGGAGATGAAATATTATTACATGATAATTCTATTAAATTGATAAAACATGAACATCCATATATATTAAAAAATAATATAATGATGAAAAATCTATTGTTATCTATTCAAAATCATGATATGAATAGATATATAACAAATATATTTAATTCAAAAATGAAAAAAAAAAATGATGGATAAAAGGTAATTGAATGAGTTATTCTAAGGTTTTATTTTTACTATAAATATTTTTTCATAATTTAAGATTCTTTTTTTGAAAATAATAATAATGTCTAATAATTTAATTTATGAATCACGTGATCTTTTAGGTAATTTTGCTGATATATATAGATATCAATCTACTGGTTCTTTCTGTATATCAACTGATGTTGGTCTTGGAATTTTAGAATATAGAATAAGTGATTTTGACAAAAAAAAAGATATCATAAAAATTGTGATGTTAGAAAATAATAGTATTAAGTACTATATAAATTATTTTAAAAATTCAAATGAAATTATAGTTTATGAATAAGAATATGATGTAATTGAATTTAAAAAAAAATTATTATTTATTCAATCTATGTATTTATCAAAATATGCATATATATACCAGTTTCAATACCAACTTTGTAAATATATATATCCATATTATTTATTTTTTAAAAAATATGTAATAAATACTGTAACTTATTTTTATTCAATATTTAAAAATAAAAATAAATAATATTCTAAGTATTTTCTTTGATTTATAAACTTATAATACCGTAAATATATCTTCACAATAAGAACAATAATCCTCTGACTTATTTTCATTTAAATTTTTTAATTTATTAATAATACATTCTATATGATAATAATGATCACATGATGTTATTATATATTTATAATTATTAATTGATTCATCACAATGTTTACAATATAAATTTATAACATTTTCAGGACTTTTATCAGATTCTGATTCTCCATCATTATCTAATTCAGAAATATCATCTTTCTCTGAAATATATTCATAATCACTATTTGATTCTTGTTCATTTTCTTCATAATCATAATCAATTAAACATAGTTTTTCTATACTAGGTAAAAAATCTATAATATATTTTCCAATATTGTTGAAAACATTACTTTCTTCTTTTTCACTCATAATTATAATATATTTATATATTGAATTTATTTTATATTCTTTAATTTATTGCTAATATTTTTATTAAAAAGATCAAAATAATTTTTTTTAAAATATAAAAAAACATGTTTATTATATTTCTTTCTTTTATCTTTTTCAATATAATTATCTTTTATTATATTTAATGCTTTATATTGTGTTGTATTATAATGATATATTACAATTTCATCTTTTAAATTAATAAATTGCCCTATATAATAATGTGATAAATTATACTTTATAGGTAAATTATAAATATTTCTCATACTATACATGAATAAACTTTCATTTGGATTTATGCAATTTTTACTTATAATAAGCTTTAAATCTTTTATCATTTTTTTATAATAATATATACTAGGTTTAAATAATAATACTCCGCCATTTACATATGATTTATTTACTGTTAACTCTAAAAAATCATCTTTTGATTCTTTAATTTCTAATTTGTGATTTGTATTTATTTTATTTCTATCTCCGTGATAATATAATATTGAAGGACATGTTAAATCAAATATATCATCTATATTTTTCATTATTACCATATCTGATTCAACTATACATATTTTTTCATATTTTATTAATTTTAAGGCAAATAAATAATTACATGTTCTTAATGTATTAAAATGTTTATAAACTGATTTAAAATTATCAATATTATATGTTATATTATTATCATCGTATCCTTCTGAAATAATATTATATCCATTTATTATATTAACATATTCCTGAGGGGTATCATTTATAGAATATAGATATATAATATCATGTTTGGTATTATTTTTTAACATTAAAATTGTATATATTTCGTATTCTAAATATTTTTTTTTATCTCCAAAATGTACTAAACATACTGCAAATTTAGACATCTATAATATATATTAATATAATTTATTTAAACATTTTTTTAGAATAACCTATAACAGCACATGCTATTCTTTTACCTGAATGTCCTGTTGTTAAACTATCAGGAAATCCACCTTTTCCTTCATCATCTTCATCTTCATGGATAACAATGGATCTTCCAATTATATTGCACTTAGTTCCTCGTAATTTAATTAATTTATCACTAAATTGAAAATCAACGTTACCATTATTATCAGAAACTATATTTCCTAAATCACCTATATGACGCTCTTTTGATTTTCTTCCACCATGATTTTTTTTATAAGGATTAAAATGAGCACATGCACCCATACAATTATCAGATAAATCACCTGCTTCATGAACATGAAACCCATGAATACTATTCTTTTTTAATCCTGATATAAGTACATGAACAATAATTTTATTATCATTAATAATTTCAAAAAATTCAATTGTTCCTTTTATATTATTATCATTTATATTTGCTATAGCTACAACTTGTTTTTTTTTCATTATATATTATAATTATTATTATTATTTTATAATAAAATTTATCTTACCAATTTAATAACTTTTCTGAAAATATAAAATATGATAAAGAAAAATTAATTAATTTAACACTTTATAAAAAAGACTATTTGCTTAATTTTAAGGAGAATGTTCTAAATAAAAAGTATCATTCCAATTAATAAAATCTAAATCTTTTCTCATATTTTCAGTTTTTATTTCATTATAATTATTATTCCATATTTTAAATATACAATTATTTATTTTTGGACTTATTGATACTCCATTAATTTTAATTTTATATTCTTCATTTATAGTGATATTATCCATACAAAGATAATATACAATTTTTTGCCAAAATTCAAATGCATCTTTCTTTGTTATTCTTAAAGACCAATATCCACCATTAATATTATTTTCATCTTCAAATATAGGAACTATTCCTTCTTTCATTAAAAAAAACATACCTGAAGTAATATTGTCTAATTCTTTTAATATAAATAATAAATCATGATAAGTATTAATATTAAATACTTTTGAATAACTATCTAATGTCCAATTATTATCATTTACTTTATGAAACCATAGGGTCCATTTTGACTCTAAATTAAAATTTTTAATATCCATTATATTTTATTTATATAAATATGATTTTAAATATGATTTTACAGCAGTTCGAAAATCAAATGCCAGTTTATTTTTATGTTTAGTTAATATATATTTTAATTATTATAAAATAATAAAATATTATTTAATTAAAAATGATAATCAAATAATATATAATAAGAATACAAATGCATAATTAACCATCGCATAGAATATAGATAATAAAATGTCATTTAAAATATACATTACTCTAAATAGGATGAATGCTTATATCATCTTCAAAATAAAAATTATTATGATAATAAGAATTATTATTATTATATAATAAATTAAATATTTTAACATTATGATCATTGCTTATTTCATTAATAACTTTTATTTTTTTTTGTTTTTTAAAACCATTCATTACTACTGACCTACACATAATACAAATTGGAGTTTCATAAGTAGAATATCGCAACCATTCCATGTAACAAATTTTATGAAAGGCATGTTTACATTTAAAATATATAATCTCATTTGTTTTAGTAATAATTTCCATGCACATAAAACAACCATTATCTATAATTTCTTTATTTATGGGCTTATGACTTTCACAACAAAATAAATTGTTTGTTTTAGCTCTACATTTTTTATTATTTTTATTTATAGCTATACATCTATTCATTTTCTACATATTATTATAAAATTATTTATTTAAATACTTTTTAGATTATGTATATATTCTTATTTAGATGATTACTACACCTAATTACTTTGAGAATATATATAGACTAAATTTATTTTCATTATTTTGTACAAAAAGACAATTATATTTTTTATCATTATTTAAGTATTCAATATATCTTTTTTCATCAGATTTACAAAATATAGCAATATACTTTCCTTTAAAAAATTCAATATCATTAATATCATCTTCATTGAATTCTAAACATATTAAAATTAAAAAATGAGCTTCATCATTACGCATTAAATTTTCTCTAATATCATTACATAAATTTAAAGAGAGTATATTATTATCTTTAAAATAATATGAATAAATATTTTTATTTTCTAATAAATTTGAAGATAAATAACAATTATTATCTATATAGCTATATTTTGTCATCTTTATGATACATTCTAATAAATCAATAATAGTAATATAATTTGGTATTTTAAATATTACAGTATGTACAGAATTACATAATAAAGATTTTATATTAGATAAAATTTTTTCAATAATATTATCATTTGATTTAATAATAGTATTATTTTTATCATTTAATTTAGTATTAAAAAAATTAAAGATTGAAAACATTTTTGATTACAAAAGTTTAAATTATTTATTATTATTAATTATTTATTATTATTAATTATTGATTATTATTTATAAATTAATGTTAAAAATAATTTCATAATTAATTATCTATGAATTTTTAATATTTAACATAAGAATTATAAAATTTATATAATTAATTTTTACATATTTTAACAATTCAAATGACGATTTTTATAGTTAAAGACTTAATTTATTGTTTTTTTAAATAGTATATTTCTGGATTTTGTATTTATCTATTGAAATATTATTTTTAGTATATTTAGACATGCATTACATTTCTGTACCAAAATGTTTTTATTTTGTTTTCTAAACAAGAATATCCTGAAGAGGCTAATAAATGATGTTTATTTTTATTTTGATAGATAAAAATCAATGTTTGAATTGTTAAAATGTACAAATGGTATTATAAATTATTTATATGCTTTTTAAATTTTATTATATATATATGAATTAAATTTATTTTCACTATTTTTAGAAACAAGATTATATTTTCTTAAATTATTTATATACTTTTTAAATTTTATTATATATATATAATTTAAATTTCTCTTCATCTTCATCTTCATCTTCACCATAGGTAGAAACAAGTTTTATAGAATTATCTAGATAAGTTGTTATTTGAGATGCAATATAATAATCAGGTAAAGGACAAAATATAGCAATTTTATTTCCTTTAAATGAATTTATACTACAAAAAAGATGCCAAAATTGTTCATCTACTATGTAACAAACTATTAATAAAAAATTATGTTCATCAAAATTCATCATACCATAGAAGTTATTTGTAAAATTTACTCCAAAATTAGGTGAAAACCTAGAATAAGGAATTTCATGGTAAGTACCGGAAGTGAAATATGCACTAGAATCATCAATGTTTGTTAAAAGATTGATGATTCTAGTATCTCCAGATTTAATGGTATATATAGAATTATATTCAGATTTATATCTTTTGCATTTTTTAAATAATTCTTCACTAAAATTATTTGAATTTTTATCTTCCATGTCTTTTTTGATAGAAAAGTTGATTATTATTATTGTTTTGAAATTATATTATAGATATTATAAAATTATTAGAGACTAAATTATCCATCATTTTTTATCAATCAATATAAAATATTTTAGATAATATAAATATAATTTAGAACCGTCACAAATGAATCAAACAATAATAGATAAAATAAACGAAATTATAAATACAAATAATAGATTTAATTTAATAAAAGAAAAAATAACAAATAATTGTTTTTCAGATTATCAAATTAAAAATATTAATAATTCTATATATATTGGTTCTTTTAATAATAAAAATAATGAGACGGATTGTTCCGTTTGTTATTATAAAAATATAAATATATTAAATTGTAATCATAGTTTATGCAATAGTTGTTTACATAAATGGAATAAGGTATGCATAAGTAATTCAGTAATAACAACATGTCCTATATGTAGAACTATTATTACTACTTAACATATAATGAATTAATAGTAGTTATATCTCTTATTAAAATCTGAGTATATCCTTCTATTTTTTTACATATATCAAATCTTTCAATATTTAGACATATATCCATTAAATTATCACATATATTATTAATTCTCATTATAGCTTTTACAAAATTACCATCATATATTGATGTATGTTGATAAACATCATTAATAGTACCACCTGATGCCCAAATATAAGACGGTTCTATAAAATCAAGATATAATTTATAATCACTATTTATATATATCTTATGTTTTTCTTCTAAATTAATATAATTTTCAGCAATAGAACTTAGTTCTTTTAATACTATTTTAACATTATTACTTATAAATAAATCACTTATATATCTTTCTTCCCCATTTTGGTCTTTTTCATTTATAAAAGAAGATAAAACAGCAATTATTTCAGGAAATTCTAAATTATCTAATAATCCTTTGAATATCATTTCAGTAAATAGTAATTCATTACATTCATTAATACCCGTTGCTATAATACCCTTAACTCTTATTTTATCATCCTCGATATATTGTCGCTCTTTTAAAAGATTTATCATTATTGCAATATTATTACTTAGTGAATTATTACACCACCATATATTGTAATTAATATTATCTAATTCTTTTTGATAATCCCTATTTATTTTGTAATTATCGTATAATTTTTGAAAATTATTTGTATTTTCAATAGTCTTCTTTTCTTTTTCTAATTTTTCCCTATCTTTCTTTTTTAAAACAAAAAATGTATCATTCAATTTAGATATTATTTTATCATAATTCTTAAAAATATCAATATTATCACTTGAAAAATCTAATTTATTCTCTATATTCTTTATTTCTGAGGAAAACATTTTAATTTTAGTTTGATTCTCATTCATAATTAATGTATTATCTAAAAATTTATTCAGATCAAAATTATTATCAGATAAAGTTTTCAAAACAAACTGATAAGTTAATTGAAACTTTGATTCTAACATAGGCGATTTACCTGTCATCATCGATCTAAGTGTTAATTCAGATGGCAATGACATAGTTGGTAATATAATTACTGATCCAAATTTATCTAATCCTCTTCTACCAGCTCTTCCTGCCATTTGAAGGTACTCATCTGTTCTTAAATCTCTTAAACCATTATTATCATACTTTTCTAAATCTGTAAATAGAACTGTTTTAGTAGGAAAATTTACACCAATTGCGAATGTTTCAGTTGCAAATAATATTTTCACTAAACCTTTACTATATAATATTTCAATAATCTCTTTTAAAATAGGTATTAACCCAGAATGATGATAAACAACACCTCTCATTAATTGATTATAAACTTCTATATATTGTGGTAATGTTTCATATGTTTTTTTATAATCTTTCATATAAAAGTCAAATAAATTACTTATTTCTGCTATTTCTTGATGATTAAGTAAAACTCTACGAACTGTCTTACATATTGTTTCACATTTCTTTCTTGAAAATTTGAAAAAAAGAGCAGGTGTAAATGATTCTTCTACTAAAAAATCTATTAATTTATCCATCAATTTGTTTACATCATATATTTTATAATTTTTACGCATAATATCATAATTTTTAAAATTTTCTTTGTGATCTAAAATTTCTAATAATTCCCATCTATATTCATCTTTACCTGCTTCATTTATACCTAAATAAGATTTCCAAAAATAATGACGTAATGGAACTACTCTATGTGTTGTTGGAATTAAAGTAATTGGTACTTCTTTGATATTACCAATCCATGAACAAAATATTTCAGGTTTATCAATAGTTGCTGATAACATAACTAAATTAATTTCTCTTGGTAAAAGAACTATACATTCTTCCCATATTTTACCTCTATCTTTGTCATTTATATAATGAACTTCATCAAATATAACTGCACCTATTTCATCTATATTAATTAAATTATTACCAGAAGCTTCATCTTTAGAATTTTTATATAATACATTTCTTAATATTTCTGTAGTCATTATAACACATTGTGCATCAGGATTCTTTTTAATATCACCTGTAATTATACCAACTGAATCAAATTTTTCAATAAATTCTGCATATTTTTGATTAGATAAAGATTTAGTTGGAGATGTATATATTACTTTTTTATTTTTTTTTAAACAATGTGCAATTGAATATATTGCTAAAACAGTTTTACCAGAACCTGTCTTTGCACAAATTAAAATATTTTCATTTTTATAAATACGATATATTCCTTCTTTTTGAAAAGAATCTAATTCATAATTAAATTTAAATGCAATTTCATCATCAGGAATTATATTATTACAAATTTTATCATTAAATATTGTTAAAAATGGACTTAAATTACTTGAATTCATTATAATATTTTTTAATTTATATATGTATGTATATGTATTGTTATAGATTATATTTATAAGTATATATTTATATTAAAAAAAAAATCATTTTTTTTATTTTTAATTAAGCATTATTCAAAAATTTAACATATTTTCTTTTTTTTAAATATTTTGTATTTATATTTAAAAAAAAATTTTCAAATAATTGATTTAATTCACGATATGGTGTTAGAATAGAAATATTTAAATTTTCTATACTTTTATACTTTTTGTAATCAAAAACAGGCACTCTGGAAGGGAACAAAGAAGGTTTTAATGAAAAAATATTCAATTTTTCTTTATTTATAGATCTTTTCTCATCAAAAAGAGATACTCCATGATCAAAAAGAGATGAAGTCGTAGGTGGTGGTGGTGCCATATTAAGAAAAATTCTTTTACATTCATTTAAATAAAATTTTTTTAATAATAATTCAAAAATTAGATTTTTATCTTTATATGTATCATATTCTTCAATATTATCTATTTTCCAAGAAATTTTTATATTTTTTAAATTTAAATGATTACAAATTTCTTCACATAAATTTAAAAACCAAAAAGGCATATCTTTATCATCATTATTAATACTATTTAAGTTAAATAATAAAGAATTTAAATTATTATTATTTCTAACAATTTTTTGTAAAGCTTTACCAATATTATCTCCAACTGAATAAAGATTCAATTCAATAAATTCTAAATTAGAAAATTTTGATAATTGAATAATAGAATCATTAAATAAATAATTTAATGATAATTTTAATTTATTACAACTTTCATTATTTTTTTTGAAAAAATAACTTAATTTATTATCCATTTCATCTTTATTAAAATCATTTAATTCAAGATTAGATAAATTAATATTAATATCATTAATGCCCGAAGGACAGAAAGATAAAAAAATATGAATTAATCTAACCATATCCCAGGTTAAACCATCATTTTCAGTATCATTTTTAATAGTAATAGAATTTATATTTGATTCATTCAGAATTAATAAATCTATTAATTTTAAATTCATCATTTCATCTACATTTTTTTGAATAATTTCATCTTCACATTCTCCGCTAAGATCAATGTTTAAATCAATTGGTCCAATAATACTATCAAATTTATTTAATTCAGATACCAAAGTATTTTCATTATCATTGATATAAATAGTTATTTCAGTTGACATTTTGCTAAATATAGGATTTAATTATTAATATATTTATTATTTTATAATAAATATATATTAATTACAAACAAAAATTAAATCATTTTTTTTTATCAATTAAAAAACGAACATGCTTTAGATCATCATATGATTTTATTGGAACATATGGAGTCTCATCTTTAGATTCAGTATTCCAATATCCACTGTTATTATTTCTATTGAAAGGAAGTTCCCATTTTTTTAAAGTACTTCTTAAAGAAGCCTGATCCATATTTTTTTCATATACAAATGGATATGATTGATTTTGTATATATGGTGAAAAAGTATCAAAATGTTCAGTTAATTTATAATGATTTATACACATTAATAGTAAAATAATAAATATTATAATATATATAAAATACATCTAATAATAAACAATATTTTTTTATTTATTAAAATAAATTTATTATATAAAAATGATTTTTTAAATATTTATAATGAAGTTTCGTTCATTTATTCAAAATTAGGTTTTTATATATAACATTAACTTATCAATATTGTTTTTAATCTATTAAAATCATCCCAACTATAAAATAGTTTAAATTTGCTATAATTATTATAACAATTATTAATAGGTATTACTTCTTCTAATTTATTTACTAATAATAATGGTTCTATTTTAACATTTGTCTTAATATTTAATTTGTTATATATTTTATCTAAATTATTTTCATAATCTAAGTATTTTATAACAAATTTTAAAAATATTTTTTGGATTCTATTACACCCAATGGCAGATACTTAAGATTTTATACAATAATAATAAAAAAAATTTTATTATTATAACAAATGTATTTTTATAAAAAATATTTATCTATACTTAAAAACAATATAATAATACTTGTACTAAATTTTTATTTTAAGTAAGTAAATTATTTATTAAAAAATATATTTCTAATATCTAACTATAATTTTATTAATTTATCTTTAAATAATGAAAACCAACTATAAATTTATAAAATATTTATAAAGTTATATTTTTTTTTAGTTTATTTCTTCTTTTTTTCTATTTTCTTCTGGTCTTATATACCATTTCCCAACTTTTATTTTAGATTCTCTTTTATAATGTCTATCTTTATTTTTATGTTTATATGTTTTAGGTAAAATATCAATAATATCTATAATTTGTTTTTTATAATTTTTTTTATAAATCAATATTAATAAAATATCAGTAATAAATATTTCTAAACTAATTTTATGATTTAGTTCATATTTTTCATTGTTATCTTTAAAACAATCATTAAAAAAATAATAAGAAATATATACAAAATTATGTATATATATTTCTTTTACACCTTTTCTCATTTAAAACGCCCATTATTCTAATTTTAAATAAAATCTAGGTCCTTCTTTTTTATAACTATTACATATTGTATAATTATTATTATACATATAATCCTCTATTTCTATTTTATAAGGTTTTCCTATATCGTAGTTGAATTTATTACATATTTCTTTTATATTTACATTTGAATCTACACAAAATAAATGAGTAATATAATACATTTTACTTCCCTCAAATGGTAAAGATTTTGGAATATTATCACCAAAATTTTTAGAAAGTTTTTTTTTTGCTATTTTATAAATGTTCGTTGGTATCATAACTGTAAAACAATTTACAATCATATATTATGATTATATATGATTGTATATATCTTTATATATTAGTTCAATATATAATAATAAATAATTTGCGTTTTAAATGAGAAAAGGTGTAATAAATTATTTAATGATTCACATTTAATGTCATTTAAAGAAGTTATATATTTAGCTTCTTTAAAATGAGTTTCTATGGACCATCTCTTATTATATAATATTTTTAATTCTTCTAATAGTGTATCAATTAAACTAGTTAATAAATAATATTCTTCATCAGCATTTGTTATATTATAATTAACTATTTTATAGATAATATTATCAATCTTATAAATATGATTTTTTAATTTATTATTAATTAAATTATTAACATTTGTATCATTTATTTTCATTCTAAATATATAGTTTATTTTCAGTTTATTTAAAATATTAACTAATTCAGATGAATAATATCCTCTATCAAAAATTAAAATATCATATTTATTTACATATTTTAATTATTGAATAAAAGCTTCTCTTTCATTTTTAAATATTGAATGATTATAATTTATAATTATTTTTTTTCTATATCAAAAATTCCACTTATAATACTATTTGTATAATTAGTATGTTTATTAGATGGATATTTTAAACCATCATTTTTTAGATTTTTTAAAGTTTTTAAATAAAGACCATCAATACTTAAAATTCTTCTTTTAAATTTATTATTATAAATATAATTTAATAATTCATCATTTAAATTTTTTACGTCTGTTTTCTCTAGAATATTACATTTTTTTTAAAGATGAACAAGACATATTTTTAGATATATTTTTATTTAAAATATAAGTCGTTTTATCATATGAATAATGATTTATTATTTTTAAAGATAATCCATATATAACATTTTCAAATGTTAATTTTCTATTTCTTATTATATATTTTTTATTTAATTTATTAATAAAATTATTTAATATTTTTTTAAAACCAGATATTTTATCCATTAAATTATATTATAAATAATTTTATATTAAAACTAAATTTAAAATATTTTTATGAAATTTTAAACATTTTTATGAAAATAATAATATTTATGAAAATATTTTAATAATTTTTTTTTTAGATTAAAACAACTTTTTGAAAAAAACTTATTTTCTAAAAATAATATATAATCCGAATTAAATATTTTTAAAGTATCTTCTATATCAATATCATTATGTTCATTTGATTTTAATATATTTATTATATCATCCATATTTAATATATAGTTATATTATTATTATTAATTTCTAAAAAATGTATTCTACTTAAATTGTTTTTTCCAAATGATTTTGACATTGCTGTATCAACGCATATTATTTTATTATAATTTACTTTAATACCATCTACTTGTGGTGTATGTCCTACAATCATAAAACTTACATTATACTTTTCTAATACTTTATTTATTACATTATTAATATTTCTATTTTTATTTATTGATATTGGACATGAAAATTGTCTATTCCATAAAATACTTTCTTCATTTAAAAATAATTCAATAAAAAATGATTTATCTACATTATTTTTATTACCATATAAAGTATCTCTCATAATAAAATTAATTTGATCAATAGAATACTTATTAGCAATATTTAAACTTATTCCTCCATGACAAAATAAAACATCACCTATTTTAATAACTGGGTTCCATGCACATGCTAAATATTTGCAAAAATCTCCACCTATTTCAAAATATTTTCGTCGTCCTTCTTTTCCGTTAAAATGTTTTAAGCCTAACGGTGATACATAATCAAATATTCCTAATATATTCATTATTTCATGATTTCCTATAACAGGATGAAAACCACCTCCTGCAACATATGATTCTAATTGTAATTTTAAAATTAATGATATTATTTTAAATTCTGAATCTTCATCACTATATTCAACATCTCTAATTTTTCTATCTAAAATATCTCCGACTTGTACAACATGAGTATTTCCTCCACACCAATGATAATTATCATCTATTAATTTTGCTCTTTTTAAAATTGTAATAAATGCACTTAGATCACCATGTATATCTCCAAATGCATAAACTTTTTCATAACTTGGATAAATTCCTAATTGATAATATTTAAATATTTCATTATGATTTATTTTCATATTAATATAGATTATTATATATTTTTTTTATTTCTAATATATTTTATATGTTAAATATTTATAATATATATATTAATAATGAAAGAAAAAGAATTTTTCCTATAAATGATCTATATCATGATAGTTTACAATATACATCAATTTATAAATTACATTATAAACCTTATTTTTTTGAAATAAAGAATAATAAATATTATAAAAAACAACTTGAATTATGTAATAGACTATCTAATAATAATAATAATACTAAAATTCATAAACCATGAGAAGAATCTTTATATTTAAATATTATTTTTTCTTCTGAAAATTTACGTTTTTTATTTAAAATTTTAAATTCTTGTTCTTTATCATTTAATTCTTTTTCTTTATCATTTAATAATATATATTTATTAAATATAAAATAAGATTCATCAAAAACACCTTCTAATATTCTACCATCTAAATAATTTATTTTTCCATCTGATAAAAATATTTTATTATACATTTTTACAAAATTTCCTGTCATAATAGTACCATCTGGATAGGTTGCAGTACCATTGCAAAAATAAAAGGAATTTATATCAGAAAATATAAATTTACCATTATATATAAGACCATCTGAATAAATAATTTTTCCATATCCATATTGTTCCAATATACTTCCATTTTTAGTTACTTCAATTCTTGATGTAAAACTTAATTTTAGTTCAATATTTATAGATTTTTCAATAATATATTTATTTTCATCTTTTAAATATTTAAAATATAATTGATATTTATCTGTATCTAATAATAAATTATGAATGTTATTTTCACAACTAATATAATTTATACTATTTTTTTTTTTAGAATCTGAAAATATAACTTTATTATATATTACTTTGTTATTAATATCAATTCCTGATTTAATAAATTTAGGAATTTCAATATTACCTATATTTTTAAATTTTAAACAATATATAGAATTATCTTCTATTTCAATATCATAATAATCTTTCTTATTTCTTAAAACATTATTTGACCATAAACATATGTCTTTATTAGTTTTTAATTTATGAATAGAAATATTATTTTTATCAAATGATATATTATTTTTATTATTATATTTAGAAAAATAATTTTCCATATTACCAATTAAGTAATTTAATGTATCTCCATGATCCAAATTATTATTATCAATATCTAACTCCTCTAAATTATTATCAAGAGATATATATATTTTTGTTTTTGAAAAACTCATTTTTGTTATTAATTATATAAAAATATGGAATGTAAGATAAGTCTCACAAATAAAAAAAATCATTTTTTTTATAAAAACTATTAATCATTAAAATTTTTAAAAATATTTATATTTGTTATATATCCGTCATCTATTAATATATATATCATTAAACCTATTAAATTATTCATTTTTTGATAATATATTTTTGTATATCCAAATATATTAGATTCAGGTAATTTATTAATTTTATACTTTATATATATTGTTTTAAATACAATTGGAATTACAAACCACATATCATATCCTAATTTCTTAAGTTTTGAAATAAAATCAGTAATATTAAAAATTTTGTTTATATTTAATTGAGCGTTTAATTTTGATTTTTCGTAATTAATTAATAGATTTTTTAAAATATCCGTTTTATTACATTTTTTTATAATTTTAAATTCAATATCTAATTCTTTTAATGGATCTTTATAATATTTACTAATAATATATAAAGTTTCATACATCGAATAAGCACTTGAATAATAAATAGATCCCCATGGATTAATATCACCTAAATATACCTTGCTAATAATTTGATTTAATGTATTAATATTATCTTTAAAACTTAATATAACTTTTGATATTATATTTTTATCAGTATTGTAAAAATTAATGGTAGGAGTCATAAAATATATACATGCTCTATAATTAGAAAAAATATAAAAACACTCTTTTAATACCATAATGCATTTTTCATATGATATCATTTTATAAAATAGTTTAAATAGATCTTCATTATTATTAATATTTATTTTTTTAATAAAATTTAAATAGAAATTAAAAAATTGTCCAATTTCTGATTTATTTATTAAATTATTTTGCTGATAATAAGATATAATAATATCTATTTTATTTAATTTATCTAATATATAAGAATGATTTTTAGAAATCATATCATGTATTTTATTTTTAATTATATCATGATGTATATATTTTAAAAAATGTAATATTATTGGTTCATATATAGGATCATTTAAACAATTATAATATCTATTAAATTCTTCATTATGTTGTTCACAAAAATTTTCAATTTTAAATTTTGTCATAACTAATTATTAATAAGATATAAAATTAATATTTAATATAAAATATATAAAAAATTTATATATTTTATATTTATTATCTAAATATATATATGATATCAAAAATATTTTTATTTTCTTTTTTAAGATTAAAAAAAAATATTTATATTAAAAAAATAGATTATATTTTTTCCTATAAAAAAATATTAGAAATATATATTGAATTACATTATTTATAAAAAATCGTTAAAATTTAATATAATAATTATATTATCATATTAGAACCTTTATGTTCATCGTATAGAACCATATATACCAAAAAAAATATTATAAATCTAATATTAGAATATGATGGAAGAATAAAAGATATAAAAAGAAAATATATAAATAAAGAGATTAAAAAAACCCAATATATACTATCATACAATTAATTGTAAGTAACAAATATTAATTAATAGAAAAAATAATTTTGAAGTATTTATGTTTTTATTATAATTTTATTATAAATAATACTATAAGCTTATTGTTTGATATAAATAAATATGAAATTAAATATTATCATAAAATAAATTTTTGGAAAATATATAATCTTAATCCAATAGGATTAATATTTTATAAATTAATGACTGAATTTAAAAAATTTAATCATATAAATTTAATTGATGATATTAAACAATGTTTAAAAAAAATAACAAATAAAGATATTAATAAATCTTTCTAACTTGACAATATATTTTAAATTTAGAGATATCATTAAATTTTTTTATTAAGTGAGTTTAAATTAGACTTAAAATTCTTAAAAAAAAATATTTGTTTTTAAGAATTTTATTTAAACATTTTTATGAAATTAATAATATATAATAGATCTATTTATGAAAAAAATATTTTAATAAAATTATTAATTTATAGAATAATTTTTTATATTATTAATATACATATGAGCATTAAAAATATATTAATAAGTAATAAACAATTTAATACATTATTTCAAATGGATATTAATAATAATTTAAATATTCAAAAATTATGGAAAAGATCTAATCAAAGCAAAATATTTTATAATGCAAGTAAAAATCCAAATATAATATTAAAAGTAAGAAATTTAAATGATGTAGATTTTTATAGTATAAGTTCAGAGTTAAGAGCTTTTAGTTTTATTAAAAATTCTTGTCCAAATATTGTTAAAATAATAAAAAGTTTTGTATGCGATCAAAATTCAAATTTATATGAAACGAATAAAAATGGTATTATATCATTATGTAAAAAAAATAATAATAAAAAATGCATACCATTATCCATAATAGCATTACAATATGTAAAAGGTATTTCATTAAATGATATAATTATTAATATTGAAGAATTTAAGGATATTATTATACAATTGTATTGTGTATTTTATAATTTAACTGCATATCAAATGGAAATAACAGATACTAATTTAGATAATATTATATATGAAAATATTGAAGAAATATTGAACTATAGTTTATTATTTGGAGAAAAGTATGGTTATGTAAAAACTTATCATAAAATAACAATAATTGATTTAGATCATATAAAATTTAATATAAATGTAATGTTAAATCCATTATCTATAAATTCTTATATATTTAATAAAGATAATTATTTTTATAAATTTTTCAATAAATTTATAAATAATAAATATGCAATTAAAGATTATATATTGAGATTAAAAAATTTTTTATTTGATGATTTAAATTTAAATAATAAAAATCCTATTCATATAATTGAAATAATAAGAAATTATAATTAATTTTAATATAAAAATATTTTTATTAAAAATAATATATGGATAAATGGAGTGATTATTTTTTTAATATTATAATAGAATATAATATAAATATAAAAAAATTATCTTCTAATATAAATATTACAGAAGATACCATTGAAAATAATAAAGAATATAATTGGAGTATAAAAGGATTATGTATGAATGATAGCATAACATATAAATATATTGAAAACATTATAAAAAATGAAAGAATAGATTATAGTGAAAATGATTTATTATACTATTATCAAAATATATGTAAAAAGCCATCTTATACAATAGAAGATGCATTACAAAATAATATTTTTGATATATCAAAATTATCTTTAAATAATAATATAAAATGGAATGATATAGAAAATTATCAAAATATATATTGGCAATATAGTTATTTAAGCAGGAATAAAAATATTGAATTAAATAATGTATTAGAGAACATTAATAGAGAATGGGATTTTGGTGCTATAGTCAGAAATCCAATATTTCATATATCAAATATAAAAAAAAATAAAAGTTTAATGAGACGAAAACATGAATATTTTGAAAATCCAAACTTTGATTTATATGAATATATAAATGAATGTCCAATAAAAGATTATAAATGTATAAATAGATCAATACATGATAATGAAGGTTTTAATATCAAAATGTTAAATGATATAAAAAATTTATATCCTGACTTTATATTTGATTATGGTTTATTAGGAAATAAAAAAAATATTAATTTTAATTACATATTATCTCATAATGAAAATTGGAATAGTTTTTATTTGTCATTAAATCCAAATATAAGTTTTGAATTGATTAACAATAAACAATATGATTGGATATTTGATAATATATCATTAAATACATTTGACAAAGAAAGAGAAAAATATTTAACATTATTAAATTTATTAGATTAAAATTAATATTTTGAATTAATATATTTAAATACAATGATTATACTCTAATTTCTAATAATTTTTTTGTATTTTAATTTTTAAATGCTCTTCTATAATTTAAGTATTTATTACTCTATAAATATCATCATAAGTAATTGGGTTTTCTTTTTTATATAATATTTCAATTGACTAAAGAACTCTTTTTAATATAATTGTTTTAGGATGATATGAAACTGAATATAATAAATCATTTTCACTTTTTCTATAGTTTATCTAATTACTTTTGATTTATGCATTATTATTTATAAATTCATCATAAAATTCTAAAAATATCATTGGTTTTTACACATCCCCCCAGAACTGCCTTTAAGTGGAATTCTTTTATATCACTGAAAAAAAGATTTGAATAATTTTTTAATTTTTTATTAAGTTTGTCTCATTTTTCTTTTTGGTAGATGTAATTAAAAATCTTAAAATTCATCCATATTAACTATTAATTTATAATCTAACACATTAAAATCTTCTTTTAATACTATATTTACTTTATCTAAAGTTTCTTGATCATAATATGTATAAAATGGTAAATGATCTCTTTTATTCATCTCTTTTTTTATATCATGTTTTATAATCTTGATACCAATATTTTTTAATATTGTTTGAAAATCATTTTCTAAATTTTCAAACTTTCCAATAAAATTAATATTAATCTTCCCTTTTTCATTTATAATATTTCTAACCTGAGGCATAAATACATGCATATATTCTACATCATTGCATATATTTTCTAAATTTAAAAAATTTTTAAAAGGAATATTATATCTATTTACATGATACCATGCTGAAACTATTTTATCATATGGATTTCTTATAAAACAAAATTTATAATAAGTTTCCCATTTTAATGGCGTCATACCCATTTTTTTATTAATAAAAGGAGATGTTTTATAATAATTTAAAACACCGTGGATTCTATTTTCATAATTAATATATTTAGTTGTTTTTTTTTTATTAAAACAGTAAGTGTCATGATCAGGACGTCTTATATAATAATTTTTAAAACCATAATATTTATGCAACATATAACTAATATATGTTCCTCCCGTTTTATGTACATGTATAAAAATTGCTTTTAAATCATGATTAATACTACACATTTAAAATCAATAATATTATAAAATTATATAATAACCGCAATATAAAAATAAATAAATGATAATTAAACTTCCAAACGAAATTATAAATATAATATTAAATTATAAAAGTGAGATAGACAATGATATTATTATTTTACAATATAATCTTATTACCAATAAAGAATATTATAAAATTAATTTTAATTCAAATTTATTATGGAATATTAAAAGTACTTTAATAATGAAAAGAATTTATCCAATATATTTTAATTTAGATAATGTAACTGACAATAAAATACTATATATTGAAGGTAAAAAATATTATGAGAATTTACTCAGAAATAAAATAAAATTTTAATAAAAAAATGATAGTATTTTTATTATGGAATTACTTCATTTAATTAATTTACAAAATATTAACTTTAATTTTTTTGTTTTCTATATATATTAATTTTAATATGGCTAATAACGATATAAATATTAATCGTGATATGAATGATACAGATATTATTATTAATCATATTCTTTATAGCAAAAGTAATATTGATTTTAATACAGATATTAAGTATGAAATTAAGACTGATATTGATATATATAAATTTAAAATAATTAATTTTTTTAATAACATAATTATTAATCAAAATAAAAATAAAAATAAATTATGTAGATCTGCTAATATATCTATTAATAATGATTCGTATTTAAGAGTTACAAAGAATGTTGATAATTATTGTTGTGCAAATCAAACTGGAAGTGGATGGTCAATATGGTTTTATTTTAATTCATCTATAGATGGTATTGGATTTATTATCAATGTTGATAAATATTGGAAATAGCAAAAAATTTCAGATAATAATATTATCAAACTTATATAAAATATTAAGTTATATTATTAATTAAATAATAATAATTATATATTATGGATTTTGAATTAACTGAAGATTCTCCTAAGATTGATTCTATTAATAATATAAATATTACATTAAAAGATCATCAGTTAGCAATTATAAAAAAATGTACAGAAATAGAAGAAAATAATATTTGCAATTTTGGTATAATGAATGATAAACCAGGAACTGGTAAAACTTATGCTATACTAGGATTAATATATTATGAAAAGAAAAATTTAAATATAATTGTCGTTCCTCAAAATATTATAATACAATGGTGCAATTCAATAAACATTTTTTCAGATGGATTAATATCATATAAAAAATATACTGAATATTCAGATATATTAGATTTATATAATAATGAATTATCTTTTTTTGATTATGATATAATAATAACAACATCTCTATTTTATAATGTTATAGCAACAACTTTAGAGAGTAAATTTTTAAAAGTAAATAGAGTTTTCTTTGATGAAATAGATAGCATTAGTTCATTATTAATTAATGAAATAAATACAGATTTTATATGGTTTGTATCAGCCTCTTTTAATTATAATGATCTAGGAATATATAAAAAAAAATTAGATATTGAATTAATCCCATATATTACATGTAAATGTAATAATAATTTTATTGATAATATGTTAAAATTGCAAGAACCAAATTTATATAAAATTATTTGCAAAAATATATATTTAGATAATATTTTTAGTGGTTTATTATCAAGAGATGAATTTCGACTTTTAAATGCAATGGATTATTCTAATTTAAAAAAGAAATTTTGTAATAGAATTGCACAAAATGAGAGAGAAGCATTAGATCTATTAGTGAAAGATAAATTAGATATCATAGATATAGAAACCTTAAGAATAGAAGATTTTAAAAGAGCAATTGAAGGTTTAAATGAATTAGATGATAGAGTTAAGGTATTAAAAGAATTATTAGAAAAATCAATTAAATCTTTAGAAGATAGTACGACTAAATTAGATTTAATTAGGAGTAGACTAAAAGAGAATAATTGTTGTCCATTATGTTATGATGAATTTGATATAACACAAAAAAAAGTATTATCTCAGTGCTGTAAAAATATTACTTGTTATAATTGTGCAAATAATTGGTTTAATATAATGAAAAAAGAAAATTGTTTATATTGTAATTTACCTGATACTAAATTTGAAAATTATATTATTATTAAACCAAATATAGAGAATATATGTGTATTATGTGACAAAGAATACGAAAATGTAAATGATAAATATTATTCAAAATGCTGTTTAAAAAATAGTTGCAGTAATTGTTTAAAAGAATGGTATCATTCTCTATTAAAAGAAAAGTGTTTATTCTGTGGATTTAATGATATTTTATTTGAAGATTTTAAAAATGAATATCAACATGAAGAGATGAAATTAAATGAACAATCTGGTGTTAAATATACAAAAAAAACAAAATTACAATTTCTAGAATATTATATAAGAACAAAAATTTATAGTAATTGTAAAATAATATTTTGTTCTAACTATATTAAAATATTTAACGATATGAAAAAATTATTATTTAAATACAATATTTCTCATATAGAATTAGATGATGGAAATGTAGATTCTATTTATAATTCTATAAATAATTATAAACATGGTAATATAAATGTACTTTTACTAAACTCGAATTTATTTGGATGTGGTTTAAATTTAGAATCAACAACTGATATTCTTTTTCTTCATAAAATGGATAATGATTTGGAAAAACAGATTATTGGACGTGCTCAGAGACCAGGTAGAAAAGAAGCGTTAAATATTTGGTATATAATGCATGAAAATGAGACTGTTATTAAAACTGTTAATAATAATTCATTCTTTTATAAAAATTCTGAAATAAAATTAGATATTCATTATGATTTAGAAGGTTGTGATGGTTATACTGAGATTTAATATGCAATTGAAGTGAATATATTTTTATAGTTTCTTTATAAAATTTAATTACATTATTAAATGTAATTAAATTTTATAAAGAAACTACTATATTACCTAATAATTTTTATAAAGAGATTAGAAATCGTATTATAAATTTAACACCAAAAGAATTATTACAATATAACATCATACATTTATGTTTAAATATAAATAAAAAAATATAACTAATAAAGATATTATAAAATATTTACAATTAAATAATTTAGTTGGATTTAATGAACTAAAAATTAAAAAACATAATTTTAATAAAAATAGTAAAAATAATGAAAATATTCCGTAAAATATAAACTATTTATTTATTTTTTTATAATAGATCATATGACTACTATAAAAATATTTCATAAAGATTGGATAGATAATATAATTTTAAACGAAGATCTTAATCCTGATTTAAATAGATTAGAAAGAATATCTGATAATAAAGATTCTGGTAAATATATATTAAATAATAATTTATTAATGATAAAATGGGATAAATGGGGATCTGAATATTTTTATAAAAAAAATAGTGATATAGAATTTTATCAAATAACAGATGATTATAAATTTGATTTACATGAATATATAGCTTATATAACCATAATTGAGAATGATAATAATGTAAATACCTTTATAATCGATATTAGTAATAAAAGTATATATAATAAAAATAATTTAAATTATTTATGTAATATAGATAAACTTTTAAATAAAAAATATTATATTTATTTTAATTATAAATATTACGAAAGTAATTATTTTAATAAATTATACTCAATTATAAATATATATGGAAATGAATATATAATATGTAAGACATCAGATTTATTTTATAAAGATTATAATAAATATATTTCAGGAAATTATTTAAAATATAAAAATAAAATTAAATTAAAAATGAATGATGAAGAGATGATTTATATAAATGATAATGATAAAGATAAAGATAAAGATAAAGATAAAGATAAAGATAAAGATAAAGATAAAGATAAAGATAAAGATAAAGATAATAATTATAAATTATTTATTAGCAATAATAGCACAATAAATAAAGTAACAGATGAATTAATAATAAATAATACTATTTTTTTAATTAATCATAATAAAAATATTTTTGATATTATACCAATTATTGATTATTATGGTTATTTTAATATAAATTGTTTTATAATTGATACTATTGATAATTTAATTAATAATATTATTTTTGATGATATTGATATTTTATATTATTATAATGATGACGAACTATTATATTTTGTTGAAAAAAATAGTCATGAAAAAATATTTTTACAAACTAATAATATTACATTATTTGATTATTTTGTAAATAATATAATAATATATAATGAATTATTTGATATTGTAAAATATGAAGAAGATAAAACAAAAGAAGAATATTTAAAACAAAAATGGTATGATTTGAATAAAAATAATATAGATAAATATCCATTTTTATTTAACATTAAAAATGATAATAATAATGAAATATTAATTCCTAAAATAATTCATTTTATATGGATAGGTAATAATCCAATTCCAAATGAATATATATATTATTTAAAATCTTGGTTAAAAAATCATGAAGATTATACATTATGTTTTTGGAATGATTTAAATATACCTGTTTTAATTAATCAAAAATATTATGATGAAGCAACAACTTTTGCAATGAAAGCAGATATTCTTAGATATGAGCTATTATATTTTTTTGGAGGAATTTATATAGATACTGATTTTCTATCTATTAAAAATATAGATAATTTAATTAAAGATTATAGTGGATTTAGCGGTTATGAATCAGATAATTATATTGCAATTGGACTAATGGGTTTTACAAAATATGACAATATATTATTTAAATTAATTACAAAACTATCTTATAATATTATAAGATCAAAATCTACATATATACCTGAATTGACCGGTCCAATATTTTTTACAAAAATATGGAATAAATATAATTCTTATGATAATAAATATTATTCATTTCCAAAACATATTTTTTATTCTTATAGTTTTGAAGATAAAATAAATGATAAGAAATATATAGTAAATGATAATAATTATGCTATTCATATGTGGGGATATTCTTGGTCTACTAATAATAAAATAAATTGTAATTCAACAATACAAAATAAATATTATCTTACAGAATTTTATTTAGATAATATTATAGATTCAAATATAAATAAAATTAAATATGATGATTTATCAAAAAAATTACAAAATAAAATTTATTTTAAAAATTTATATAATAAAAATATTAATAAAAAAAAAATAGTTCATATAATGGGAATGTTTTTTACAGGAGGAATCGAAAGATATTTATATTATATTGATAAATATGGATCACATGATAAATATCAATATTATTTATTATATATACAAAATGATAATTTATATGAAATAAATGCATATAATATTCAAAATATGATAATGATATCTTATGATTGGAATCATTCTTCTTTAAATGAAATATTACATTTAATTAATCCTGATTTAATAATGGATCATTATTCATTATATTTAGAAAATAATAATGATATTTATCGCAGTATCAATATTTATAATATTATTTACTTTGTTCACTCTGCAATATGTTATAATAAAAATATATCGGAACTAAATATTAAGAAATGTATTCATTTATATAATGAAATAAATAAAGATTTGTCATGGAATAATATTGAATATAATTATTATGTTACATTGGGAACTGAATTAAATAATGAAATAAATTTTATAAATCGACCAATAATAGATAAAATACATATATCTATAATTGGAAGAATTGCAGAAGAAAAAATACCAATCCAGTTTTTAAAAGAGATATGTAAATTATCTATTAGTATATTTAATTATATTGAAATTCATATTTATGGTGAAAAGGATTATATATTTAACAAAAAATATATTGAATCGTTTGAAGAATTGATAAATGATTCAAAAATAATAGTACATGATTTTATTCATCCAAATTATTTAAAGGATGTATTTTTAAAAACAGATATATTATTAATTCCATCTGTATATGAAACTGGTTCATTTACTTGTATTGAAGCATACTCTTATGGAATACCTGTAATAGCAAGAAATGTATTTGGATTAAAATATTTAATTGAAGATAAAATTACAGGTTATTTATGTAATAATGATGATGAAATGTTAGATGTTATTAAAAATATCAAAAATAATAATATTTTTGAAAAAAGAGATATAATATTAGAAAAATCTTTAAAATATAATATTATTAATAAAATAAAAGATTTAGAAAATATTATTGAAGAAAATTCTAATTGTAAAAATTTGGTTATTATAACATCTGTTTTAAATATAAGTAATTTACCATTATCTTATTATCATACTAGAAGTATTTTTACTTTAGAAGAAAGATTTAAACAAACAATGAAGACGATTAACTCATTAAAAAAATATATACCTAACTTAGAAATATTATTTTGCGAATGTTCTGATATTGATATTAGTATTCAAAATAGTATCAAGGAAGAAGTAAATTATTTCTATAATTTTTATGATATAGATAATATAAGAGAAAAAGTAAATAGTAAGTATAAAGGTATTGGAGAAGCTTATATATTGATGGAAGGAATTAATAAAATGGAGAGTAGAAATTATAAAAATATTTTTAAAATATCAGGCAGATACTATTTAAATACTAATTTTAATTATAATCAATTTAATAATAACTATAATATATTTACTAATTGGGATGATTCAAATAAGTCTTTATGTACTATTTTTTATAAAATAAATATTAATTATTTAGATATATTTTATAATAATCTATTTAATTCATTAAATAAATTACAAGAAGGATATAGCATTGAAATAGTAATATATAATTTTTTTTCCAAATATATTATTATAAATGATAAATTAAATATTAGTGGATTTTTATCTACTGAAGGTTATTTATTTTCTGTTTAATATATATTTTGTTAATATATTATGAATAATATAACATTTATTATTCCAACTATAGGAAGAAAAACATTAGAAAATAGTATAAATTCATTATTAAATCAGACTATAACCGGTTGGAAAGCAATTGTTATCTTTGATGGTGTTAGCCCAACTATAAATATTAATGATAATAGAATTAAAATAATTCAAATTGAAAAATTAGGATTACACATTAATAGTGCAGGTAATGTAAGAAATTATGGTATTTCATTGGCAAACAGTAAATGGATAGCTTTTTTAGATGATGATGATATTATTTCATTTGATTATATTGAAACTTTTTATAAAGAACTAAAAATATATCCTGATTTAGATGTTCTAATTTTCAGAATGAAACAAAATAATAGAATTATACCAAAATTATCAACCGATAATTTTTATATATGCGATGTAGGAATTAGTTTTATAATGAATAAAGATATTTATAATAATAATTTAAAATTTATTCCAGATGGAGCAGAAGATTTTTTATATTTAAATAAAATTAGAAATAGTAATTATAAAATTATAATTTCACCATATGTTAAATATTTTGTTAGAGAAAAAAATATAAATATGTTTAATGATAAAGGAAATAGAGTATTAATTAATTATAATAATATTTATCTATTTTTATTTATTGGTTATATAAAAATATTTACTTAAATATTTACTTAAAAAACTTAAATACATTATTTTTAATATTATTTTTAATATTATCTTCGTCATTTTCTTCATTGTCTTCTTCATCATTATTAAATGAAGGTTCAATAAAATCATCATCAGAATCTCCTAATAAAGTCTTGCTAATAGTTTCACCTTCTTCGTTTTCACAATGATCTTCTAATTCTGATTCATATTCACTATGATTTATAGTATCAATATGAATATATTTTTTACCAGATTTTATATAAAAAAGACCTGCATCATAAATAAAATTTACTCTATTTTTAAATTCAAATACATGTCCATTTTTCTTAGAAAGATCTATATCATCTATTAAACTAAGATTAATAAGACCAATTAAACCAGAATATATACAATATAATCTATTTCTTGTATCTTTAAATACTCCGTCGCCATTATGAGTATTATGAACAACGAAATCTGTATTATTTATATTAAATTTTCCATTTTGATAATTATATTCGTTGCCAAAAATACCTATAAATATTTTTTCATGTAAAACATTACATGGATCTCCTAAATAATAATTTCCTGGCTCTAAATATTCATTCATTTTATATAATATAGTCTATTTACTTTAAATATATAATTTAATATACTTACATATTAATTTATAAATCAATTTTTTTTAATAAAACATATATCTAATTTTAATATATACATGTCCAAAAAAGAAAAAAGTTTATATGAAAATAAACATCCAAATAAATCTCTAAAAGGAACTGGATATGCTACAAAAGAGAAAGCATTATTTACATTAGAATTAATAAAAAATTATGATTTAATTTATCAAAAGCAAGTTGTTATAACTATGTATAATCGAGCTAAATTTCATAAATATCAAACTCCTAATATGAGAGAAGCAATGAAAGTTTATAAAAAATGGTTAAAATCACATGGTATAAAAACATAAAATATATATAGAACAATTTTAAATTTAAATATTTTATTTGATTTCAATTGATTCGCTTTTTTTTACTACGATATAATTATAATATATAAATACAATTAAACAAATAATAAATAAAATTATTGAAATTGTACTTAATATAATAATAATTTTATTATTAATATTCGTTTCATAATTACTCATAGATACAGCTTGTCCTAAAGTTGTAATTTTTGTATCTAAAGATTTAATTATTTTATTATATAAATCTTTTGTTGTTGAGATATAAGTATTAAATAAATTATGAGATTCTTCATATATTGAACCTATATTATTTTTATTATTAGCTATTTCTTTTATTTGATTTGTATAATTTTGAATATTATTTGGTTCTTGATCTTCAAAATGTTCTAAATCAAATTTAATTATACCAGTTGTAACATTATCAGTTTTAGCCCAATTAGATTTTTGTAATAAATCATCGTCAACATAAAATATATCAATAAAAAATAATTTACTTGCATAATCATCAAATTCAAATGAATTATGATACCATACAAAAAAATTTTGATTATTTTTATTGACTACTTCTAATGCTTCTTGTAATGTGTATACTTTACCATAATATGTTAAAAATTTATCTTTTTCATTTAGTTCATATAAATTTTGTGCAGCATCATAATTTTTAAATATATTCCAATTATTATTATTTGAATTTATTAATTTTGAAATAGAATATTTATCTATAATTTTATATGCATCTTCAAATGAAATATTTTCTCCTGTTTGAATTATTTTAAGTCTAATATATTTTTCTGCTTCTAATTTTTTAAGATCATTTATTTTTTCATTTATTTCACTATCATATTTTTTAAGTTCTAGAGAAGACTGTTTTTTTTTCAATTTTTTATAATTATCGATATTATTAACGATTATTGGTAATTTATATAATGGTTTTTGACATTCATATAGCTTTGTATTATTATCAATAAAATTTACATCATTATTTTCTATTCCATTATTATCCATATAAACAGCTTGACAAGTTGGTTTATATTTATCTATTTCAATAGGACATTTTAAATTAATATTTATAGATTGATCTGAATTAATATTTATAGGTATATTTTGGATATTTTTAACTTTTTCATTCTCACATTCGTGTATTACTTCTAAATATATATTTTTTCCTATACAATTTTTAGTATTTTGAATAATAAAATTTAATAATGATTTTTTTGATGTTAATATACAATTTTGTTGATTTTCGTCACATTTTATATTAAAAAAATCTTCATATGGAATTACTGCAATTAATAAACCATCGCATTTAAGATAAATATTAATAGTAGTTGTGTCAACATATACACTTTTCTTTGGTTTAAATATCATATAATTATATTCAATTCCATCTTTATTTAACTGTCTTCTTCCAAAATCAATACATTTCATATAATCAGATGAATTAATACTTTTTGATTCAACAATCTCAAAATTATTTATATATGTTTCATCTTTAATACATCCTTGATATAAATTTTCTATTTCATTATTAATACAATAATGTTTTAAATCATTAGGATTAAATGAACATATATTATTATTATCACAATCTTTATCTGTATTACATATCATAATATATATACTCAACATACAAATAAATTTTTATAAAAATATTTAAAAAATGATAAAAATATTTTTTTAAATAATTAAAGAAATCCTAAAATATAGACAAAAACTAAACAAAACTAAACAAAAACTAAACAAAAACTAAACAAAAACTTAAATAAATAAGTTTACTAAAGGAAGGTACGTGTAGGAAACCTTGGTTTCCTCACTTTATAGATCTGCTGTATATGTAACTGAATTTGTTAATGGTTTAGTAATAAAATTAGGAGTATCCATAATCACTGGAACTTTATTATTAGCATAATTATAATAATTTTTATTACTATATTCTAATTGATTAATAGTTGGATTATATTTGACACTTCCATCTGGAGAGTAATCAGGCCATTCTATTTGTTGTTTTAAATTTAATTTAAATGGATCTGGAGGCGGAAATAATAATTGTTGAGGAGCTGTACCATCATAATAAAATAATCCAGGAAATTCTTTAACAATATCATTATCAGGTATAGCATATATATTAGTACTCTCTTGTTGAACAGGACAATTACAATTTGCATCAATCCATTCTGTTTTTAATTGATTAACTTGATTTTGAGTATCAGAATATATTTTATCTCCTATATATTTAATTTCATAAGCTGCTTTTTGTATAGTTTTTTTATTTAATATTTCTCTAAAATTTAATATATTATATACAAACATTAATGAAATTATATATAAAACCATTATAACAATAAATATTATTTTAAGTAAACTTGGACTTATTACACCAAATCCGTAATAAATAACTGATGCAAATAATACAATAGATATAATAATTATAAATATAGATATGTTAATATTAATATCATAATCATTAATACTTAAATTAGTTTGTTCAATTAATTTATCTTTATTTGATATATTAGCTTGTATTGTATCTAATATACTTAACTGTTTTGATAAATCATCATTATGTAATCTTAATAACTGTTCTTTTTTATATAATGCTTCTTGATTTAAATTATTTAATACATTATATTGATTTTGTTCAAAATTAAATTTTTTTAAATTTTGATTTAAAGAATTAACAATTGGAAATAATGTATTAGGATTTGTTTGGTGATATAAATCTATATTTTTATTTTTAATATAATTATATGAATCATTAATAGTTTCTTTATTTTCTTCTAATAAAATATTATTAGACATAATATATATATATATTATAAATGATATAAAAATATTTATAATATATATTTTTTAATTATTTATAGGGTATCTGTAATATTTCGATCTTCAGAAACTTTACTACAAACTCTATTAAAAGTTTCTGTATTTAAATTATTTGGATTTTGTGTGCAAACATATCTATTTAACATTGTATAATTAGGTCTATAATCACATGGTATAGACGAATATTTTTTATTTTCTATATTTGGTAATCCTCCATTATTATCTCCTCCCAACCATTTACATTCATAATAGGTTGATCTTGGATAGTTTGATTTAAAGAAAGGTTTTGGATTATTTAATTTTTGTTCTTCTAATGTACTTGTATAATTTGGAATACCAGATGAATTAACATAAAATTTTGAAGCTGGTAATTCATTTGTTGTATATAAATCAGTTGGTATATCTCCATATTCCCATACATTTAATTGAGGATCTGTTCTTAAAGTAGGAGATTCATATCCATGAAGAATATTTGGATTTATTGGAGTTGGATTAGGATTACATGTATTTGGACATTTTAGATTTAGACCATCTGCAATTTTATTTTCAACATATTTATCTAATGAAGCACCTATTTTATCAAATTTTCTTAAAAGTTTAGTTGTATCTACTTTAAATATAACAAAATAAGCAATTACAAATAAGTATATAAAAAATAGTATTATAGTACATATTATTAATTGTACCATTCCTATTTTTTTAAATGCATTACACATTAATAAAACTGAAAATAATATAATAAATATTATAGATATTTGTAATAATTCTATATTTTTTTCTTTTCTGTTAATTTCATCATTTTCCTTAATAATAATTTCTTCTTTATTCATTACAGATGAATTTAAGTGTAGAATCTTATTATAGTTTTCGTCAAATTTTTCATCATATTTAAGAATTAATTCATTTGTAATACTTTTTAGATTATCTTCCATAATATATATAATAGATAATTTATTTATGATTAATAGTAAATATAAAAAAATATAGAAATATTTTTATAAAAATATTTTTAGTTACAAAAAATTGTTTATTTACATATAATTGTTTATTTACATATAATTGTTTATTTACAAATAATTTATTATTTACAAATAATTGTTTATTTACATATAATTGTTTATTTACAAATAATTGTTTATTTACATATAATTGTTTATTTACAAATAATTGTTTATTTACATATAATTGTTTATTTACAGATAATTGTTTATTTACAGATAATTGTTTATTTACAAATAATTGTTTATTTACATATAATTGTTTATTTACAGATAATTGTTTATTTACAAATAATTTATTATTTACAAATAATTTATTATTTACAAATAATTATTTATTTACAGATAATTGTTTATTTACAGATAATTGTTTATTTACAGATATTATATATTATTGTAAAAATAATTAAAATTATGATAATAAATATTGTAAATTTTATAAAATTATTACCATTATTTAAATTATTATTATTTTCAAATGATTCCAATGATTCAATTGATTTAATTAAAGGAACATTTATTAATTCAATTTTTTTAGGAATTTGTTCAGTTAATGAAACTAATGGATTCATCTCATTATTTATAGTTTGTAAATATTGATTTCCTAAAATATTATTATTTTCATGTACATTATTAAAATAATTAGGAGCATTTGTTTGATCATAATTTGACATACTATTATTTAAATTAGATAATTGTACTTTATCTTTTATATATGATTCGTATTTTGTTTTATATTTATCTAATAATGGATCACTTACAGATTGTGTTAAATCATTATTTATAATATAACTTTCATCTATATATGATCCAAGATTAATATTATTGCTTTTATATTTACCATAAATACATTGTGGATCATAATTTAAATTTACGGCTGAATCACCATTATTTTCTATATTTAAACAATTACTTAAATCAATTTGATTCTTTGGTGTAAAAATATTATTTGTAAATTGTAAAGCACATTTTTCTTGAATATTATTTTGTTGATCTTGATCAAGACTATTATAATCAAACGGAAATCCTAAATTATAGCCTGAATTTACATTATTAACTCCTGTATAAATTTGTGTTGGAAAATCAGAATATTCTGTACATTTACCATTTGTTGTATTATAACTATAGGATGTACATGTATTATTATTTTTACAACTATTAAGACATGCATTTTCACCATTAGTATTTGACTGATTATTTATATTCAATTCAGAACCAAAATTACAATTACTACATGTATTAAAATTATTATTAGTTGGCATAAAATTACAAAAAATAGGAGTATATAATTGGTTAAAACCTTTATTTAATATATCTGATGAATAAGGTGATTTTTTAGATTGAGTAAAAATAGTTGTTACTTGAGCTTGTGTTAATGTAGAGTTAAATATACAAAAATCTGCTATATTACCTGTATAAAATGGATTATTAGACCAATTACTCATTGCAATATAATTTGAATCTCTATACATAGAATTAGGATATTTTCCATTAGGATAAGGTTTATAATTATTACCATTTAAATATATAATCCATCCATTGGAGGGAGATAAAGTCCACGTAATATGATTCCATGTATTATTATTTATACCAGGAATAAAAGTAATAGGTCCTTGAATATTATTTCCTATACATACACTAGTAGAAAAATTTCCATTATATATTTGTGCAACTATATTATCGCTACCTTGTCCGTTTCCAAAATCAAATATACTTGCATAATTACTATTATTATTAGATTGAAACCAAAATGAAAAGGTTAAACCATTACCTCCTGTATAAAAAGATGGTATAGTTACATTTTGTTTTTGATTTCCATTAAAACTTATAGAATATGTACTATTATTTGGACCTTGATTACCAACAGTTGGAAAAGGTCCATTCAAACCACTTAATTGGGCATCATATTGATTAGTTGCAAAATTAAATAATTGTTGATTATTATTAATAGTATCAAATTTATAATGTGTTATTATATTCATATAATATTTCCAAATATATTTTATTTTATAAATATTATATGAATATTTAAAATATTTAAATTTATTTACATATATTATATATTATTGTAAAAATAATAATAATTATAATTATGAAAATAATAAATTTTAAGAAATTATTTCCAATATTAGAATTATTATTATTATTAAATCCTTCATTCATATTATTTAGGTTATTTATTAAATGAACTTTATCAGTAATTTCTTTTGATAATTCTACTAATGGATTCATCTCTTTATTAATGGTTTCTAAATATTGATCCCCTAAAATATTATTATTTTCATTTATATTATTAAAATAATTAGGAGCATTTGTTTGATCATAATTTGACATACTATTATTTAAATTAGATAATTGTACTTTATCTTTTATATATGATTCATATTTTGTTTGATATTTATCTAATATTGGATCACTTACTGAGTGTAGTGAATCATCATTCATAATATAATTTTCATCTATATATGATCCAATATTAATATTATTACTTTTATATTTATTATAAATACATTGTGGGTCATAATTTAAATTTACGGCTGAACCACCGGTATTTTGCATATTTAAACAACTACTTAAATCTATTTCATTCTTTGGTGTAAAAATATTATTTGTAAATTGTAAAGCACATTTTTCTTGAATATTATTTTGTTGATCTTGATTAAGATTATTATAATCAAAGGAAAATCCTAAATTATAGCCTGAATTTATATTATTAACTCCTGTATAAATTTGTGTTGGAAAATCAGAATATTCTGTACATTCACCATTTGCAGTATTATAACTATAGGATGTACATGTATTATTATTTTTACAATTTTTAAGACATTTATTTTCACTATTAGTTTTTGTCTGATTGTTTATATTCAATTCAGAACCAAAATTACAATTACTACATATATTAAAATTATTATTAGTTTTCATAAAATTACAAAAAATAGGAGTATATAATTGATTAAAACCTTTATTTAATATGTCTGGTGAATAAGGTGATTTTTTGGATTGAGTAAAAATAATTGTTACTTGAGCTTGTGTTAATGTAGAGTTAAATATGCAAAAATCTGCTAAATTACCTGTATAAAATGGATTATTAGACCAATTACTCATTGCAATATAATTTAAATCTCTATACATAGATTTAGGATAGCTACCATTAAGATAAGATTTATAATAATTACCATTTAAATATATAATCCATCCATTGGATGGAGATAAAGTCCATGTAATATGATTCCAAGTATTATTATTTATACCAGAAATAAAGGTAGTAGGCTGTGGACAACTATTTCCTATACATACATTAGTTGAAAAACTTCCATTATATATTTGTGCAACTATATTATCACTACCTTGTCCGTTTCCAAAATCAAATATACTTGCATAATTACTATTTGATTGAAACCAAAATGAAAAAGATAAACCATTACCGGATGTATAAAAAGATGGTATAGTTACATTTTGTTTATTATTTCCGTTAAAACTAATAGAATTTGTATTATTATTTGGACCTTGATTACCAACAGTTGGAAGAGTTCCATTTAAACTACTTAATTGTGCATCATATTGATTAGATGCAAAATTAAATAATTGTTGTTTATTATTAATAATATCAAATTTATAATGTGTTGTAATATTCATATAATATTTCCAAATATATTTTATTTTAATAATTTTAAGTATTTAGATTATAAATATTTAAAATATTTTAAATTTATTATTTACCTTTTATGTTATAAAATTTTCATTTAGAGAGGAAATATATTAGATAATAAAAATCTTATTTATCAATATAATAATAATCATTTATGATATTATTATAAAAATAATATTAAATTATTTATTCAAATTTTTTTTACAATCTTGTATTACCTCCTAATTTTCTTGTAAATAATACATACATAACAATTGTTAATATAAGTATTAAAAATATAACAGCAATTAATGTATATATTATTTTTTTTTTATAACCATTTCTATCTTGAGCAATCTGTAACATTCTAGATCTAGTTAATAATAATTTTTCTTTTTCTTCGATTTCTTTTAGTTGATCAATGTGAATATTATTTTTATTAACTATGTCTATATTTTTATTTTGTAGTTCCATCATAGAAACTTCATTTAATTTTATATTATTTTGAATAACATCAAGATAGTTACTAAGTTCATTTATACCATCTTCGCCAAATGTTGAAGGACTATATTCAGGCATTATATAATATACATAATAAAAAAATTTGAAATAATTTAAAATTATATTAATAAATAATTTTAAATATGAATTTAAATATGAATAAAAAGGAAATAATAATTTATAATCTTAATAAATTAAAAAATATTTATAAAGAAAATAAAGATAAAAAATGGAATTTAAGAGCATTAGAAATAGCTATAAATAAAATAGATAAATATAATGGAATAATTATTTCAGGAGATCAATTAAAAAATGAGATAAAAGGAATTGGTGAAAAAATTTCTAAAAGAATAGATGAAATATTAGAAACAAATACATTAAAAGAATTTAAAATTGAATCTAATAATAATTTAGATAATCTATTATTAATTACAGGAGTTGGTTTAGTAAGAGCAAAAAAATGGAATGAATTAGGTATATGTGATATACAGGATGTAAAAGAAGCAATAAATAATAACATTATTAAGAGCACACATCATATTGACATAGGTATAAAATATTATATTGATTTTCAAACAAAGATTCCACGAAATGAAATAGATAAAGTTAAAAATATTATTCTTACCAATATTTCAAATATAGATAATAAATTAATTTTTGAAATATGTGGAAGTTATAGAAGAGGAAATATGGAATCAGGTGATATTGACATATTAATATCACATCCTAATTTTTTAGAAAATATATCAAAAGAAAATTTTTTAGAAAAAATAGTTAAAAAATTAATATCAATAAATTTTATTATAGATAGTTTAACATCTAAAGGAGAAACAAAATTTATGGGAGTTTATAAATTAGATGAATATGCTAGAAGAATTGATATTAGATTAATTGATTATAAATTTTTTTATACGTCATTGTTATATTTTACAGGTAGTAAAAATTTTAATCTTTATATAAGAAATAAAGCACTAGAAAATAATTATAGTTTAAATGAATATGCGTTAACAGATTTAAATGATAATTCTTTAAAATATTTAAATAGTGAAAAAGAAATATTTGAAATATTAAAAATTTCTTATTTATCCCCTGAAGAGAGAAATATGTAATTTATAAATAATATAGGTAAAATAAAAATATTTATAAATAATAAGATATGCAAAATATAATATTAGATGTTGGAAATAATGCTCAAAATATTCTACCGGTTCCTTATACTAAACCGCCCGTTCCATCAGTAGCAAATCCAAATAATTATGGAGATTCGCCTTATCCAATGCCTATTAAAATGAGTTCTAGAATAAAAGATGATCTTCAATATTGTAATTTTTTAGAACCATCCCCAAGAGACCAGCGTTTAAATGTTCCTTATGAGGGACAAAAAAATTGTCCTAAATTTACAGCTCAACCATATAATAAGGATTCCTGTTTTTTAATGAATTCAAAGGCACAAGGTGTTGTTGGTATTGTTTGTAATCAATCAGGTGGAAGTGATAATGCTAATTTTGAAAGAGGAAATGAATTTGGTGTTGATTATCCTTTTGATCAAAATTTAAATAAAAAAATGTTAGAATATACTGTAGAAAATCCGGTTCAACTTCCACTAGAATTACAGAATCCAATGATGCTATATGATAAACAGGAATTTTACCCTGAAAATAATTTCTTTTTAAGAAAAAATAAAGATTATTTAACATATCCATTACAACAAAATTATACTGAAAATGGGATACCAACTTATACTTATCCTTATAAAACTTTAAATCCAATCGTAGATGATTCTACTCAAGTAGAAGATATAGTTTATGAAGATTTTAAAAATAGTAAAAATAGTAAATCAACTGGCTTTTTTATAATAGCAATATTACTATTAATATTTATATTTTTTATTTATAGAAAAAAATAAAGTATTACACATAATTTATCTTACTAAACGATAATAATTTGTTTCTCCAACTTCAGGACTCCATCTAATAATTTTACATACCTGATCAGTTTTCATACCATAATATTTTGCAATAGGATCATTCTTAGATATTTTTGGTAATTTACCTTTAGTTGTATTATATCTTTCAAGTAATTCTTTCTCTTCTTCTTCATTTAAAATTATATGTTTTGGAACAAATTGATGACGAGTAATATTAAATGTCATTCTTTTTTTAAGAAATACTTCAACTTTATTGTACATTTCTTTTAATAATTCTTTACTTACTGCACTATTTTCTTTATCTCTTAATAATAAAATAATATTAATATCTGGATCATTATAAGATGATATTATTTTTGACATAATATTCTTTAAATCACTTTTACTAAAATTTTTTAATTCATTATGAAAATGAACGTATATTTTTTGTTTTAGAATTTCATCATCTATATAAATATCTAAATTTTTATTATCATATTTAATTATAAATTCTTCTAATGTTACTTTTTCTGATTCAGGAATAATATATCCTCTATCATTAATCATTTCTAAAATAGTTTCTCGAACTTTAAATAAATTTTTTTTATCTTGAAAATCCATAATAATATATATCTTATATAAATATCTTTCTAAATCAAATTTTTATTCAATTTTATTTTAATTTATTCAAATAAAATAAAATTGAATAAAAATTAATAATCAATAAGGAAGGTACGTATAAGAAACCTGGGTTTCCTCACTCGTATAATATAATATTTTTTTATATATAAATATTTTTAAATGGATTGTTTTGAACAAATAATTGTTTATGATAATTTTTCAATTGATTTAAATAAATATCCAAGAATTGGTACTGATAAAGAAAAAACAGATATAATAATAATAATATTTTTAATGCATGAAGATTTATTACTAAAATTAGGGGAATCATATGATAAAGCAATACAATATTATTATGATTGTAAAGAATATTTTTATATTTTTAAATTTAATAATAATATTAAAAAATATTCAAATAAAGATATTATTACACTTATAAAAGATACAAATGATTATTGTAGAGATAATCCAAATATAATATTACAAAAAAAATATTTAAATAAATTATCTTTAATTGATCAAATATATTATTTTTATATTAAAAATAAAGACTTTTATTTAAATTTATACGAATCATTAGAACATGCTAAGAAAGCATATTTTGAAAGAAGAGATTATTCATATAAAATTTTACCTCCAATTGATTTTTATAATAATATATCAAGCAAAACTTATAGTGCTATTGAATTAATGGAATTAAATGCATATACTCAATATTTAGTTCAAAAGAAAATTATTCAAAATTTACCTATTCCAAAATATTTATAATAAAAATATAAAAAAATATAAATATATAAAAATATATTTATACAAAAAAAAATATATGCATTAATTATAATAGAATATGTCAACTACAGATTTATTAAATGGTCCTGTAAGTGGATTACCAACATATAATGTAAAAAATAATCCTTCTATTTTTAATTTAAATAAAGTTGAGAAAGTTAATGAATTAAGACAACTTTTATTAGCAATATCTTTTAATCATGTTTTTTTTGATGTAGTTGATGATTTAAGAAATATGGGTAGAGCATATTATAATAAAAATCCTAGAAAATTTTGTTCAACAATAAAATTAAATCCTGTAACTGGATATCAAGGTAAAGATATAACAGTATATTTACCATCAGCAGGAGGAAATATTGATAACTCAATTGAATATGTTAAAATTAATTATACAACTAAAACTTGGTTAATGAGAGTATTACAACAACAACAATTGCCAACATGTTGGTCAAATAAAGTTATAGGTGGAACTGGAAATTGTGTACAATATTCAGTTACCCCTGAACAAGCTCCTTATGTATTAACTCCTAATGAACAGGTCTTATATTATTATATTAAAAATGCTGATTTTTTTACAAGAGCTTTGCAACTACTTACAAATTCTTTTTATATTTATTCTGTTCAAAGATTTCAATGTTTTGTTTTAGAATTTCCAGCAGATCTATATCCAGGAACAAAAAAAGAACGTACCTTTACAGTTACAAATGATTTCTTAAGATCAGTTTATTCACAATATTTAAAAAATAGTAGAATATTTAATCCATATAAATTACCTGCACCTATTATTAATAATATTTCTTATAATCCATTAAAAACTGTTTATCCAAAAGAAGATTTACAGAAAAATTTAACAAATGAAGATTTAACTCAAACAGAATTAACTAAAATTATTAATAATGATACTGATATGTTTATTATTTAAACTATTTCTTATATTTTAGAATTTAATAAAAATTGATTTTTTTTTTATTATAGTATTAAATAATATTAAAACAAAATATAAATTAAAAATGAATTTAATAGATTTATTATTGGATAGTCCATTATATAAAATAATTTGTGAAAATTTAGAAATAAATGATATAAACAATATATTTATATCAAATAAAAAAATATATGAAAATATGAATAATAAAATATATACTAAAGAAATTATTTTAAAAAAAAATTTGACTAAAATTTATCTTTCATTTAAAGTTAAAGAATTTTCTGTTGATAATGCTATTGAATTAAGTGAAACTGTAAAACATCTTATAGAAAGATCAAAAAAAATATAAATTATTAAATATTATTTATTGTTTATTGTAAAAATTATAATTAAATTAAACAAAACTTACTAAAATTATTAATGATGACAATGATATATTTATAATATAAAATTTTAACTGTATATTGCTTTTATAGTACGATCTTTTCTTGCATATTTACTTTTCTCATAATCAAAAGTTATAAAAGAACGAATTAGAAATCTATCATATCCATCATAATTAGGTATAAATGATGAACGACCATGTACAGCACGATTATTATCAATTAAAATTATTTCTCCTGGTATTAGATTATGTTCTATTCGATATTTATAATAAATATCAATTATTTTACTAATTAAATTATTTGATTCTTCTGTAATTCCTATCATTAAGTCTTGATCAAATATTATTTTTGGATCATTCTTATCATCATCATTAATTATAGAAATTGGTCCTCGAATTTCACCATCTATAAAATTATTATTATTTAATTTAAAAGATAAATCTACTCCTATTTTCCATAAAGGCATTTTAAGTAATTTTAATTCTTCATCTGATATATTATCAATAATATATTTTATTGGTAAAATATAAGTAAATGCAGATTTATCAGTTCTAAGACATGCTAAACTAAGAATATCTGGACGTAAGTTAGAAAAAGCTTGTTCTGTATGAATTTCAAGTTCTCTTATACTACTCATACTTGTTTGATTATTTGACATATTCTTTACTGGAATAATATCTTGATAAAGTAAGCCATAACCTTCTGCTTCATATGATATCATATCTCCTATTAAACTAAGTAAAATAGCTTGAATTTTTGATAATAATGTTTTTTCACCAACTTTTGAATAATTATTTTTTGGCGTTAATGGAATATTATTTATTTCAAATCCTTTTATTATAATAAATCCAGTTTCTGATCCATATTTTGAAAAATTTAATAAAATATTTTTAATTCTAATTGGAATATTTTCAGATAATTTTTTAGCATTCTCACAATAAGTATTAGGATATTTAGAGGGGCTTATTTTTAAATTTAATGCAAGGTTAATTAATAATTCTTTTTCATCTTCTTTTAATTCTATAATACAAGTTGATGTATTATTTTTCATATATAATATTATTTACAATATTTTTTACAATAAATTATTTTTTAAATTTTTATTTAAAATTTTATTTATTATAAATACTAGTAATTTTAGATACTATTTTACTTCTTTGTATATCACTTGTCTGAAAATTAATCATTTTAATTCCATCTTCTTCCATATCATCTTTTGATATGTAATTTAGATTTAATTTATTAATTAAATCATATAAACCATTATCTTTATTCGTCGTTTGCATAAGATCACCTGTAATCATCATTTTTGATTTTACACCAATTCTTGTAAGTAGCATAAACATTTGATTAGGAGTACTATTTTGCATTTCATCTGCAATTATAATACTATTCTTAAAAGTTCTTCCTTGCATAAATCCTACTGGAACTATCTCTATAATATTTTCATTTAATAATTTATCAATATCTTTTTGTGTGTAAAATTCTTTAAATATATCAAAGATTGGTATAGTCCATGGATGCATCTTATCTTTAATATTTCCTGGTAAAAATCCAATATTTTCTTCGATTGCTATTGTTGGTCTAGTAATTATAATTTTATTTGTACTATTTTTTTGTAATGATTCTATAGCATATTGACATGCTAATAATGTTTTTCCTGTACCTGCTGGACCAGTACATATTAAAAGATCTATCATTTTATTGTATAAAGCATTATTATATTCATATTGGGCCATTGTTTTTGGTTGATATTGTGATTTTGACAAATTTGTCAATAATTTTTTTGTCATCACATTATTAATTAAAATCATACATGCAAGTTTTTTAATATTCATATTTTATTATATACTATCTTTATTATCTTATATTGATTAATTCTTTAAGAATTATTTTTATCAAATATTTTTTGTAATAATTTTCCAATATCCTTCATTTTTTCATTAATTACATCTAGCTGGTCATTATATTTATTTTTATAATATTGATTTATTAAATAGGTGGAAAAAAATAATATAATAAATATTATACAAGTCATTTGAATAACTTCAAATTTCATAGATAAATAAATAATTATTGAACATAATAAACTTAAATAAAAAAGAGAAATAATATCTTCCAAATAATTAATTTTATATTTTTTTTTTATATATTGTATAATTGATAAATTTTCTTCCATATATTATTAAGTAATATTAAACTTTTTTTGATTTTTTTTTAATTACTTCTTCTATATTTTTTTTTATTTTAATTTTCTTTGGTGATATTTGTTTAAATATTATATTTTCATTATTATTAAGTTTTACATCATTTGCTGAATTAATATTTTCTTTTATTTTTTCATCAATTATTTCTTTATTTATATCTAATTCATTCTTTTGTTCATCAATTATTTCTTTATTTATATCTAATTCATTATTTTGTTCATTAATTATTTCTTTATTTATATCTAATTCATTTAATTGTTCATCAATTATTTCTTTATTTATATCTAATTCATTCATTTGTTCATTAATTATATCTTCATTCATAATATTATTATTTAATTCATTAATTATATCTTTATTAATTATATCTTCATTTATAATATTAGTATCTAATTCATTAATTTTTTCTAATAAATTATCTAAACTATCATCATAATCTTCATCAAAAGGATTTGTTGATTTATTTTCAGATTCTTCTATTATAATATTACCATTATCATCATTTTTAAATGAATTAAGAGTTAATCCAATAATTATTTTATATATATTTTTAAAATAATTTATTTTTTTTTTTATATAATTATTTTTTAAAAAATTATTTAAAATTATATAAGAATCACTTAATATAGAACATATAACTAAGCCTGAAAAAAAAGAAAATGCTAAATTATTTATATTTTCACTCATATAATATATAATATATAACCTTTTTTAAATAAGATTTTATTAGAAAAATTTAAATAATAAATATTTATACTTAAAATTATTTAGATTCTAAAAAAAATTCATCATCTTTTTTTTCTTCTTCTTCTGAATCTGACGAAACTTCAGAATAAGTTTGATCATCTGAATCTGAACTACTATCTTTATCTTTTTTTATTTTACTTAATTCTTCTTTATATTTTTTTACTTTTGAAGATAACTCAATAATTTTTTCTTTAAATCCAGAGTACAACTTTGACTTATTACAAATTATTATTTTTCCTTCTTTATCTTTTTTTATAATTTTATTTCCAATTGTAATATCATATAATATAAATACCATTCTATTTGTATTATTTGCAATTAAACTTATTGATTCTACGCATTTATTTATTTCATCAATACTTTCTAAAACTATTGTATCAAAACCTTTTTTAAATCCATCTATTTTATTTTCTTCAATAATTTTAAAAAATTTACCAGTTTTATTTATAATAGTTGCAATACCTATACATGTAAATGTTGTTGTAATTATATTTGATAATAAATTAAAAATTTCTAGCATAATTATATATTATTAATAAATAAATTTTAAGTTTGATTTAATTTAATTATTTAAATAATAAACATTAAAAAAATATTATAAAAATATTATAAAAATAAATATTTAAAAAAAATAAGTTAACAAGGATGGTATGTGTAGGAAACCTTGGTTTCCTCACGAGGATGGTATGTGTAGGAAACCTAGGTTTCCTCACGCTTAGTAACCAGACATTGAATCTCCTTTTATAACATTATTTTCAATTTCTACTATTTTAGGTTTTTCTATAATAACAGGTGCTATTTCTATTGGTGGAGGAATTATACTTTTATCTCTCATTTTAAAACCTTTCATATCCGATTGTAAAATTCTTTTAGTTCCATATTTATTCTTCATATATTTTTTAAATTCTACTTTACTTGGACATTTTTGGCTACCATATGTATCATCATACCACATTTTAAATTCTTCAAATGCATTATTAAATACAATAACATCATTCATATCTTTAGTATCTTCTAAATTCATAATTATAAAATCTGCATATAAATCACACTGCTTTTGATATTCTTCCGTAAATTTGATTACTTCATATGGAACTTTTAATCCATTTTCTCTATATATCTTATAATATTTATCTAATAACAATGCTATAAAAAGCTCTTTCCAATTCTTTAATTTCTCTGATAAATACTTATCAATTGGAAATTCATTATTTTCTTTAGGATTTTCACAAAATCTACTTTTAAATTCTATTACTTCCATTCTTCTCCAAGTACCATGATCATTTGGAGGTACTTTTGGAATTTCGTTACACAATAATGATAATTTGAATTGAGGCTTAAAATCAATTGGATCTTTATGTAACGCTCTAGCTGTTATTTTATCACCACCTGTTAATTCTTTTAAATATCCCACGTCTAATCTTTCATTTTCACTCGGTTCTTCTAGATAACCAAATCTTTTACCTCTTGCTCTAGCCATCTCTGGTGTACAAGCATTTGAAGCTGCTCTTTTACCAGTAAGCATTGTAACAGGAAATTTTATTGAATACATTCCTAATCCGCCTACAAATAATTCTAGAATTTTTGATTTACCATTTGAATTATGGGTAATTATTCCATTACCCATTTCATATCTATTATTATTATCTAATTCAAAACCATAAAAATCATTATCATCCTGTCTCACTATATAGAAATTATAAATATTATTATCTTTATCATACAAGTAATAATCTTCCTTATTTTTCAAATCAAAAAAATTATTTAATGATATTTCATATATAATATCTTTATCTTTATTTTTTAAACATAATATATGATGAATATTAATAATAAATGATTCAAATCCTTCTCCATAAATCTGATACATTTCGCTATATCCTCTTTTAAGTTCTAATACATTTCTCTCTGTAGAATCATCTCCCATTATTTTATCTCCAACAATAATATCTTGTACTCTCTTCATTGTTCCATCAAACATTTTAATATCTGTATCTAATGAATGACAGCCACAACCTGTCCAAATTCTAAATTTTTCTTCTGCGTTATGTCCTTGTAAACATGTCGCTAAGTATGTTAAAAAATATATTCTTATTTCTTCCTCATAAAATACTGTTTCAATAAAATTCTTTAAATCATCCCAATGTTCATTCATTTCATCAAATTCTATTTTATCAATTTCTGTATTCATTTCTATGTAATCTTCTGGTCTACCTTCTCTTAGTTCTCCTCTTTTAAGATCATATACACCATTTTCAAATCCAATTAAAAATGGATTTGTATCTAATTTTTTTACAAAGTCTTTCTTATAAAAAAGTTCTTTACACTCTTTCATAACATTATCTTTAAATGAAGTTGATCCTAATTTTGTTACAATATCTAAAACTTCTTTACTCTTTTTTTTATATTGTTCTTTTTCTTCATCAGTATTATCATGATTACATGCCATTTTATTGTATTCCGAAATAACATTAACATATTTTTGACATAATTCAGTTGATATTTTTGATCTTAATGACATGCCATCATTTTCTCTATTCCATCTATGATTTTTATATATATACCAGTCTGCATCAGAATATGCAAAATCATACTCATACATTTTAAATAAAACTGTTGCTATATTATAATTTGATTGAGTAGCTATACTTTTTTCGATATCAATATATTTTGTTTTAAATTCTGAATATTTAATTGGATTATCATTTCTAGCCCAATAATGTAAAGTACCAATTGATAATCCTTCATTTTTAGAATTGAACCATACTTTTTCACATTCTCCATCTTTAAATTTTGATGATTTTTTACTAAATTCTATCCAAATATCTAATAATTCTTGAGAATTTTGATCTATATTATGTAATAACCATCCTACTTCAATCCATTGATTATAACAATCTGCTCTATTAGAACTTAATAAGGATACTAATTCTTTTATTTTGTCTAAATCATAATTAATACTATATAATTGCTTTGGTTTAACTATTTTTTTTTTAGAAAATACATCTAATAGTTCTTTTTTATCTTTTTTAATTTCTATTAAGTCATTTTCTCTTTTATTTCTAATTGAAAAAAATTCTGCTAAATTTAATCCTTGATTTTTAAAATCTTCTACTTTTTGAAGAATTTCTAAATTTCCATTAAATATATATTTTAATTTATAAGGATTATTTTTTGGTTTATCTTTATTACTACCATAAAGTAACCAATTATTATTAGAAATAACCGCTCTATCTACAATATCTGATATTAAATTAATTGGTTCTAAATCATTTATGATAGATCCAATTTTTTTCAATATATTTTCTCTAATATAATATTGTTCTGGAGAATAACTATTAATTAATGGAAACATAATATGTATACCATCTTTGGTACATGTATTATTCCATTTATACATTTCATCTCTTTCAAATATAAAGGAAACTAATCTCTGATCATCTTTTTCAATCTCGAAAAGAGATACTATTTCATTAATATATAAATCTACTATTTTTTTTACATGTTCTTCATTATGTTTTCTATCATTTACTTCTAAATTATATCTAAAATCAATATCAATTATAATAGGAGAAATATCTTCGTGCCTCTCAGTAATATGTAATTCAATATTTTTTGATAAAGCATCATCGTATAAATTATAAAAAGTATCTAAATCTTTTTTATTTATAAAATAGGATCCTTTTGGTTTAAACATTGATGTGTGAGTATGAGATTGCTCTTTTTCCACCTTACGTTCATCAAGAAATTTAAAAATATCATGGTTCTCATATTTATTATCATTTGAATATAAACTCATTATATGGTATTTATATATATTTTTTTATATTAAAAAATTCTTAAAAAAATAAAATCATTTTTTTTTTATTTTATTATACAATAAAAAGTTTTTTATATATTTTTATTGTATACAATGATTTTTCGATATAAAATATAATATTTTTTTTCGAAATTTATTTATATGTTGAGTATATAATGCAATTATTTTTAATTATTTTAATTATATTTTTTATATTTATTATATTTCAAATGTATTTTTATTCAAATAAATATAAAATAAATAAAAATAGAATAAGTAATATTGAAAGTTTTGAATCAACATTAAATAAAATAAATAATCAAAATAATTATTATCTAGAAGATTCAAGTTTAGAATTATTATTAGATGATTACAATAAATTAAAAGATAATAATATGTAAATATATTACGAAAATTATTATCTAATTTTATATTAAATGAGTGATATAAATTATCAAATATTAAAAGATTATAAAAATAGTTCCTTTTATAAAGATATTTTTATTAAACAGATTAATAATATTATAACAAAATATACAACAAGTAATATAATAATTACATCTAATATTAAAAGTGGACAACAAAATGATCAAAAAAAAATAATTATAGAGAATAATCTTATACCTTTATCCTATTTAATATATGGATATATATATACGAAATATTATAAATTTCAATTAAGAAAAGAAACAACAATTATGAATAATCTAAATTATGAAATGTATAAATTTGTTTTTAGTCATAAAAATCCTATTGTTAAAAATGTTAATATTTTCTTTTATAATGAATTTAAAAAAGAGGTTAAAACAAATGTAAATAATACTGAAAAAAATGCAATGATAAAGACTATTATAAATGAAAATAATAGTATTAATAAATGTTTAACTTTTATGGCTAATTTATTAAAAAGTGGTAATAATGATAAGATAAATATTGATATTTGTGATATAATATTAGAAGATATTGAAGATTGTATTGAAAATTTAAATATTATAAAATCTAATTATTTTAATGAAATTAAAAATATATTAGATAAAATTTCAATTAAAAATACAAATATTACTACTTTAATAAGTTCTTTAGAATTTCTTAATGAAAATATAAATTATTATAAAATATTTGATGAAATTTATAAATTAAATATAGACAATAAAATTAAAATTAAAAATTATTATGAAAAATCATATAATTTATATTTTGATACTATATTACCTAAGATTGATAATATTAATAAAAATTTATTAAAGATAAACGATGAAGATATAATAAATAACTATATATCTTATGATAAATTTACAATTTATAATTTAAATCAATTAAAAGAAAAATATATTATAAACAAAGAAAAGTATGATGATTCATTTAAAATTTTAAAAGAAAAAATAATTATTATTAATGATATTACAAATAATATTAACAATCAAAATAAATTATATGAAAATTTAAGTAATATAAATAAAAATAATAAAAATAACATTACTCAATTTTATAATGAATTAGATAAATATAATTATAATATAAATGAAAATATTAAAGTATTATTTGCAAAATTATTTAATGATAATAAAGATTATTTTAATTCTAATTCTAATTCTAATGATTTTATATTATTGTTTGAATATTTTAAAATAAGAAATAATATTAATGATTCAATACCAATTATTTATAATTCATTATTTGTTACAATATTTATATATATAATTTATATATATCAAAAATCAGAGAATAAATATATTAATATTATAATAAATAATAAAAATCCTGATATATTTATAATTGATATTGATTATAATAAAGATATAAAATCGATTATAAATTATTATAATTCTATTATAAAAAAATATAAAATTAATAAAAAAATAAAAATAAATATTGATTATTTAAATCAATTTCAAAAAAAATTAATAAAAGACAAAAATAATTTTAATATTTCATTTAAAGAAGTTAAGAATTATAATATAAAAAATAAAAATTTTAATATTGAGAAATCAGATAAAGAAAGAATAAAACAAAAAGATCAAAGTAACAAAATTATGTATAAAGAAAATGTTGACGATTTAAATAATATAAAAAATTTTCTTTATAAAACTTTGTCTGATAATAATACTTTAATAATTTCTTATAAGAATATATTATTGGATATATTTAATAATATAGATATTAATAATATAAAATTTAAAATAAATAATATGCTTGATTCAAATAAGATAAATGTTGACATTAATACAATTAATAACCAAATATTAAATATATTTAATATAACAGATAAAGATATATTAAATAATTTTAATTTAAGAAATAGATTTATATATAAAATTAATGACATTTATAATGAATTAAATAATATTAATACTATAACAAAAAATTATATTGATAAGTTAAATTTAAATATTGATACTTATAATAAACAAATAACAACTTTTGATATTGATATTAATAATTTTAATAAAGAAATTATAACTATGGATGGAAAAATCGAAAACTTAAAATCTGATATAAATAATATTAAAAATAAAATTAATAAGTTTGATAAACAAATTGCAGCAGCTAAATTAAGTTATAAATCAGCTACGAATCAAACTGAAAAAAATAAATTTATGTTAAATATATCTAATATTGACCAACAAAAAATAGAAGCTGAAAATGAAAGGGAAAAAAATGAAGAAGATTTACTGAAATTAGAAAAAATTAAAACAGATGTTAAATCTAAAATAAAAAATATAGAGGATGATAAAAAATCAATAATTGTAAAAATTACTAATGATAAAAATGAATTAAATAATAAAGAGACATTGTTAAAAAATATTAACGTTAATATATTAAATATAAATAATAAAAGTAAATTAGTTGAAATATATAAATATTTAATAGATAATTCTAAACAAATTAATATTAAAACAGAATTTGAATATTTTTATAATTTAATTTCAAATTCAAATTCAAATTCAAAAAATAATATTAGTAATTTATTTTTAGCTCAAATAATAACCCAACCTTTATTTAATAAATTAAGTACATATATTGAAAATTATAAAAAAGAAATAACAAATTTTATTTTTAATTATAATTATGATGAAATTAATTTTAATAAAATTCTAAACTTTTATCAACAAAAATTAGATGAATCTAATAATAAAATAAAATCAAATAATAATAATATTAAAAAAATTAATAGTAATAAATTAACATCAATAAATTTAAATACTTTAATTAATAATAATATTACATCATATAAAACTACTATAGACTCTTATATAGGTAGTTTATTAAATTTGTCAAAAACTACTGTAGATAGTTTAACTACTACTACAAATAAAAAACAAAGCAGTTTAAATAATTTAAAAAACAATAAAAATAACTTACAAAAAAATATTGATTCTGATAATGTATCATTAAATGAAATAAAACAAATAAATAGTAAATATACCAATGATTATTTAAAAGATAAATATATTTTACTCTATGAATATATGAATAGTTTAACGCAAACTCCTCCTTTTACTCTACCTTTGCCTGTTAATAATTTTAAAAAAAATAATAGTAATAACATGATAAAATTAATTAATGATTTATATGATTTATTTGATTCTAATAATAAAAATTTAGTAAATATTTATATACTTGGTAAAAATAATATATATGAAGATTCTGATATTATAATAATAAATAATATAATTGATAATTATAAAAAAAATCCTTCTATAACTGATTTAAATGATGTCTTAATATTTAATCAAATTAATTTAATAGAAGCATATTATAAAACAAAATTAAGTAGCAATAGTTTATCTTTAAAAAGTAAAAATAATATTATAAGTAGATCTAATTTACCTAATTTAGATACAGATAATGGATTAACAGAATTTAATCAAATATTTTTAAATTATGTCACAGAAATAACTAATACAATTTTTACTATAAATAAAGAAACAAAAAAGTTAGAATATAATAATAGTAAAAATAAGTTATATTTTTTATCTACTTTAGATGATAAATTGAATAAATATATTGGAGATATACGAGGTATAGATATTAGTACAAATAATAATACAATAAAAAAAATTCAAACTATTTATGAAAATATTAATAAATATTTTACAGATTTAAAGACAAATAATAATAATTTTATTTCACTATTAAATCAACATAATTTTTTAAAAGATTTAAGTAATACCATATCAAAAAGTAATAATGATAATTCATTAAAATCATTTGCTGATGAATTTCAAAAATATAATACTGAATTAATAACTAAAATAAATAATTTATTAGATAAAATAAATAAAAATAAACTTAAATTAATAATATATGATATTTTAAATTTTCAAAGATTTAATAATATTATATCAAATAAATATAAAAAAATAGATTCGATTAATACCAATAAAGATGGTTCAAAAATCAATAAAAAAGGTAAATTTATATTAATTCTACCATATACAGATATTATGTTTAAATATTTATTATATTTATTAATAATAGTTGATTTTTTGAATTTTTTTTATCAATAAATTAATTTACTTAAAAAAATATTTTTATTATATAAATTATGGATAGTAAAGGATATTTAGAACTTATCATTGGCCCAATGTACGCTGGAAAAAGTACTGAACTTATTAGAATTATTAATAGGTTTAAATGCTTAAAGAAAAATATAATTGTTATAAATCATTCTATTAACAATAGATATGGATCAACTGATTTAACAACCCATAATAAAGAAAAGATTGATAAATGTATTATTTTAAATGAATTAAAAGAATTGAGTAAAAATATATTAGAAACTGTTGACGTAATTATTATTGAAGAGTTACAGTTTTTCGGAGATGCTTTTGAAAACATTACAGATTGGATTGATAATTCTAATAAAATTGTAATAGCTGCTGGATTAGATGGAGATTTTATGAGAAATCCATTTGGCGATGTTTTAAGACTAATTCCTCATGCTGATAAAATTACTAAATTAAATGCTCTATGTAAAAAATGTGGAGATGGTACTCTTGCTCATTTTACAAAACGAATTAGCAATAGTATGGATAAAACTTTAGTTGGTAGTGATGATGTTTATGAAGCTGTTTGTAGAAAACATTTTTTAATCTATTAATCTGATATTTTTTTAAATTTATTCTTATAATTGCCTCTTATAATATATATATGTCGATCATTTATAATTAATAAATGATCTACTTTAAATATTCTATTATTTAATACTTTTTTTATTAAATCATTATGATTTAACATACCATTAGATTCGAATTCATAATATTTATTCATAAATTTAACTGTATAATCATATGTTCTTTCTCCTCCAAACATTGGCTTAACATCTATCTCTTCAGTATTATCATATTGAGAATATACTTTTTGTTGATAATTAACTGAATCTACTGAATTATCTGCAATAGAAACATTCGATCCTGGTTTATTAGTTATAAGTAAATTATTTGTTATTTTAATGCATTTATTATTTATCGGTATAACTTCATGATCTTCTGAATTCATTATATAATTAATAGATAATATTTATTTAATTATATAAAATAAAAAAATTAAAATAGATTTATAAAACATCAGTTAACATCAGTTAACATTAGTTAACATTAGTTAACATCAGTTAACATTAATTAACATCAGTTAACATCAGTTAACATCAATTAACATCAGTTAACATCAGTCAACATCAATTAACATCAGTCAACCAAAGGAAGGGTACGTGTAGGAAACCTTGGTTTCCTCACCCTCACCCTCACATTAGATCCAATTCTGGTTTATATTTACCAATAACATTCTTATAATGATAAGTAATTGTTTTATCGTTTATTGTTGTATTTATTGGATTTTTTAATTTAATTCTTGTACCAATATATTTGTATAATTTATTAGAAGTTATATCTTTAATTACAAATACTATAAAATTTCCAGTAAAATCATTATGTATATCATCATTTAAAAATTTTAATAAAGAAGAGAAAGCTTTATTAGCAGCTTTTTTTGGAATCGAACCACTAAAATTTCCAAAAGTTTGATTATCTTCTGGAAAATCAACAATAGTATAATATTTTTTATTAATATTCATATATATAATATTAATAAAAAAAATTTATATAATCAAATAATTAAAATATTATTATCATTCATATAAAAAATAATTTCTATGATATAGACATTATAATTTATTTACCTCATAATTTGAATCCACCTTTATGTTCTTTTTTATGTTCTTTATTGTGTTCTTTTTCATGTTCTTTATTGTGTTCTTTTTCATGTTTTTTATTGTGTTCTTTTTCATGTTTTTTATTGTGTTCTTTTTCATGTTTTTTATTGTGTTCTTCTTCTTCTTCTTCTTCATGATCCTTGTTTTTATGATGTTCTTTTTCTTTTTTTAGATGAACATTTGCTTTCATAGTAAATCCTGTAATAACATTACCATTTTTAGTTTTTCTTACAGCAGTTTTCTTTTCAGCATTAGTTAATTCTTTATATTTTCCAACATAAGGACCGTGCATTTTTTTTCCTTTCTTTTCACGAGTAGTTTCTTTAATAACATAAGTTGCATGTAATTTTAATTTGTCTTTCTTTTCTAAACCTTTATGTTCAGCAATAGAACCAAGTAATTTTTTAGCTGCTCTTGAAGGTGCATCTGTTATAGGCTTTCCTCCAGGATATTTACTTGTTTTTCTTGTTAAATATGGAACGGTTGCAGATCCAAAATCTACTTCTTTACCATTAAGTTCAACAATTTTAAAATGTCTGGCTGGTTCAGTTTTTTTTTCTGCACCTCCTTTATAATTAATCATACTTTCTAATGATTGAAGATCTTTTTCAAAATCGCTTTCAGTATATATTTTCACCATTTTGTTTTATAATATAAACTAAGATTTTTTTTTTTTTTTTTTTAAATATAAAATATAAAATATAAATAATTATAATTATTAATAAAATATATATAATATTATTTAATGAATTATTCGATGATATAGTAAAATTTTCAAACTTTTCTATATCATTGCATAATATTTGATTATTTTGTATTCTTGTTATACTTTTTTTATTAACCGTATTAGATGAGTTTACTATATTATTATTTCCATTCATTTTTATAAAACCATCATATGTCATAATACCTGTAGGATTAATACCTATTATATTACTAAGCACTAAATTTTGTGTATTCATAATTATACTAAATATTTTTTCTTTCTAATTCATCTACAGATAATATTTTATTTTTCTTTTTAAATATAGCTATTTCATATCCACCTACAATTTGAATTCTAATTTTTTCTATATGAACTAAATCAAACCCATTATTAATTATAATATCATATGATATTTCCTTAGAAGGAAAATAAAAAGTTGTTTTTTTTATTCTTTTTTGTCCACTATCAAAAATTATTTTATCAAAATAATGAAAAGTATCCTCCTCTTTTTCATCCTTGATATAATAGCAATCATGACTGAAATTATTTAAATAAGTAAAACCATGAGTATTTCCTTTATCATCTATATATTTAGTAGAATAATATCTTGCTGCAAGCTGTAATTTTAAAGGATCGTAAACTTGAATTATTAAATAACCTCCTTCTTTTAACCAATAATAACAATTCATTATAATATTTTTAATATCATTTATTTTATTATAATATAATGTTCTTTCATCTATATATATATGAGTAAATTCACCTTTATTAAAAATTTTTTCCCTGATGATATTACCTCTTATAAATTTAATATTTGGATATATACTTTGTGCTTTTTTTAACATATTCTCTGATATATCCACTCCTATTACATTTTTATTTTTTTCTTTTATTTTTTTACATAATTTACCAATACCTGATCCTAAAACAGCATATTTTGTATCTTTAATATCAGAAGTGTATTTATATACTATTTTCAAATCTTTCTCAATATCACTATAATCTCTATAGATTATTTCATATAAACTTGCAAACTCCGGGTCATATATTTCTTCATATTTTTCATGATCATCAAATTTATCTTCAAAATTTTCTATAATTTTATTTTTATAGTTATGATAAATAGATATGAATAGAAGTATAACAAAAATAATAATTAAATAATATATCATATATTTAATTTATATAAAAATATGGTAATTATTTTTTTTGAAAAAGTATATAAAAACATAAACTTATATATTCTTATATAATAATGAAATTATCTGATTTAATGGATATGTCTAATTCAATGGATGGATCTAATTTGGTAGATCCATCTTATAAAATGGAAAATTCAGATATAATAAAAAAACAAGTTGAAGAACTTATTACATTCTGTTTAACAAGAAATAATATAATTCTTAAGAAGGATAATATAGATGAATATAAACAGTTTTGTATGAGGCAATTTACAAATTTTCATCAAAAATATCCAACTCTATTTTTTTCAATTATTGAAAATCCAACTTCTTTTCCTTTATATAGATTAAATGAAATGTTAAATTTAAAAAGAAAAATTGAAGAAAATGAAATAAATGAAGAGCACGCATCACTTCATTTAGGTAAAAAATATTATAATGAATTTGTAAAAGATACAGTCACTAATTTAGATAAAAATATTAAAAAATAGAATTATTATTATCTATTAAATGATTATCTATAATATATTTAATTATTCCAACCGGAAAAATATTATATATATTTATTTTCATCATTATATTTACTTAAATAATAAATTATTTCAATTTTTTTTGAAATAATTTATTATTTAAGTATAATAAACTATTCCTGATAAATTTTGTAATAATTATTTAAATTTATTGTATTCTTTTTTATATTTCCATTGAACCATGTTTTTATATTAGTAATTTCCAATTCAAATATATCTATAAAAATAATAAAAATATTCATTATTATTTAATAAACTATTTATATTTAAATTTTTTTATTATTTTTTATTATATTATCATATAAATTTATATTACTAATAAATTTTTCAATATTTTATTTATTTTCATTATTTTCAAGTAATAAATTTTTTGAAAAATAAGTTAAAGATATTATAATAATATATTATAATATTTGTAATTTACTTAATAATTTTTTCATACTATATTATAAATTTATTTAATAATTATTTAATAAATTAATATTGTTTACAATAAATTAAAGAATTCAATTATATATTCTTTAAAAATCATAATAAGAATAGTAATAAAATAAATATTTTAGTATTTTTAATTCCAAACTGCTGTAAACTTATTTATTATGGGTATATATTATTTTTTTTATAATATATGCTATTTTTATTTATATCTATATTATATTTTACACACCAATCAATTGCATTTTTAACCTGTTTTTGTATAATTTTATAATATTCTTCTTTCTCGATTTTATTATTAGATAATTCTATAGTATTATTTAAATAGTAAATTTGTTCATTCATATATTTTTCATTATATTCATTTAATTTTTGTATAAATGAATTATCAACACTTATATTTTTAAAATAGATCGAATTTATCTCATCTGCTTCTATATTATTCCATTCTTCAATAATATTTAATAATATTGATTTTGTTTCTTCAGATAAATTATTTTTATAATACATACATATTAAATATTTTTCAGAGTTTGCTGGTCTACTAGTCTCAGGTTTATATATATAAACTTCTTCAAAACAACATGATATTATGTAAGTAATTTGAATCATTGTTATAGTAAATAAATCAAATACTTTACAAACAAATGATCCTTTATTTTCTAAAATATGTATTGCAGTAATACATTCAGAGTATATTATTTGACATGAATCAATTTCTTGGCCATTAAAATTGCTGGAATAATCAAAACCACCATCAGCTGTAACAAAATTAGCTTTTTTCTCTTTAAAATTATCAATATAATTTTTAATATCATTTATTAAATATAAATTTCCATAATTAATATATATATTTTCATTATTATTAAATATTTTTTTAATTTTATTCCAATCAGGTATATAATCATTAGTTGGTTTTAATGTTATACCATGAAAAATATCATTCGAATTATTATTTAAATTTTTTTTATAATTATAAGATGCTTCCATAAATCCTCCTGGACCTTCCGCCAAATGTGAAAATACAAAATTATCATTTATATCAAAATATTTAAATAAATCAAAATTATAAAATATTTCCCACATTTTAAAATAAGATCGACTAATAGGCGTATATAATGAAATGCTATCATTCTTCCTTTTTTTATTATAAGTTGTATAAATAAGTTCAAAAGGATTACCAATCTTCTTCATTTTATCCCAATTTTCAGAATTTTCTAGAAAATCTATTTTTTCTTTTTCATTACTGACAATATCATAGTATTTTTTAAATAAAATATTTCTTGTTTTAGTAATTTTTGATAATTTAATATTAAAATCAATTATTGATATATCTTTATTTATTTCTAATAAGAAATTCATAATTCTTATTATCAAGCTAGTTTTAAGTTAAATTTTATGTTAAAATATATTAATTTATTTATAAAAAACTTAGTCCATTCTTATTCATTTCTTTACGAAACTTTCTATAACAAATATTATTACATAAATGTCTTCTATTTGGTAAAATATGAATAATATCTTTTATTCTTTTATTGCAAAATAAACAATTATTTCTAATATCTATCTCGTTTATAATATTTTTCATATTTCTTCTATGATCAATATTATATTCATATATATAATCTATTAGTTCTTTTGGTAAAAGTTTAATTAAAGATAATATTTTATTGTTCATTTATAAATTATTAAAAAAATATATATATTAATATATATATGTATTTATATCAATATATATATATATATATATATATATTTATGATAAACACCATGTACATGTACCTACATGTTTAGCTATTACATCTACAGAATTAAAATCATCTGATGATTTACTTGGATTAAATAATTTATAATTAAGTACATTTACACTATTTATATTATTACTATAAACATCACTAATTAATCGAGGACCAGTAGTATATAATACATTATTATTCATTTTTATATCTTTATTTCTTATAATTGCCTCATCAATTACTTTTATCCAAAAATCATTATTTATATTTGATGCCATTAATGCATTTTGCAAATATTCATTATTTTTATATGGACTTTCAGAGACTGATACTTTATTAGAAGGTAACATATTATAAAAATTTTTCATACACATATAATCCATATCAGCATAAATTCCACCATATTTATATAATATAAAATAACGTGCAATATCTATTCTTTGTATATTTTTACCATATGATTTATATATATTATAAAACCATGGAAAATCATTTCTTATTAAATTATCTAAATCTTCATCATACCACATTATATGTTTATATTCAGGTTCTGGAAAATATTTTAACCAACTTTGTTGACATGTATACCATGTTTTATTCCATTTTTTTTTATCTTTAGGAGCTGTTTGATGTATAATTTTTGGAATATCTGAAGTAAAATTTTCATTTTTTTGTAAATATTTATTAAATATATATAATAGTATATATGTTATTATTATATATATTAATAATTTAAACATATATTAAATATATAAAAAAAAATGATGGATTTTTAATTAAATATTTTTTAAATATATATTATGAGTACTATATTAAAAATTAAATTTATTTATTTTAAATATAACTATGTCAAACATTTCTTTAAATGATATTAACGATTTAAAAAAAATTCTTATTACTTTAAAAGAACAAATTATTGAGTATTTAATAATAAAAGAAAGGGATCTTAAAAACTTACTTAATTATCTTGAAAAGAATGAAGAATATTTTAATTTAAAAGAAGAAATTTTTAAATTATATTTAATTATTTGTGAAAAAATTAAGTTATTAAATCCGCCAAAATTGAATAGGTGTACTGGTATGAATGATTGTATGTATATTCGCTCTGTGAATAGTATGATTAAAGAAATTAAGGATTATATCAATAATAATAATTTAGTTCTGGATGAAAAAATTACTCAGTTAGAGGATTGTATAATATTTTCTAATGAACTAAATCAATTTGAGAAAAATAATGATTTATCAGAATTTTATCTCAAATAATACCGTTAATTGTATTACCTGATTTATATTTTTGTTAAATATGTTTGTTTATTTTCATAAAATATATTAAAATAAATAAAATTTGAATAATTATTTTTTATAAATAGGAATATTAATCATTGTATTAAAAAAATGATAAATATTAAATTATGAATACATAAAAATTCAATGAAATTATAATCATTATTAAATATGAATCAACTTAATAATACTAAGATTGTATGTTTAAGATATATCAATAATTCTTGTAAAAAAAGAAAATATGAACAAACGGATGAATCTAAAAATATTTTAGATGGAAAAATAGTTCCATATAAGTCTCTTAAATACGAAATTCTTAAAAGACACGAATATTTAATTAAACGTTCAAAAAGTAAAAAAAAATAATAATCAAGAAAATCAAGATATTAATAATGTTTTATCTGAAATGATTGGATCAATATAACTAATCTTAGCTAAATCTTATAAAAAAATGATGGATTTTTAATTAAGTATTTTTATTATAAATAAATGATATTAATCTATACGATATTAATCTATACGATATTAATCTAACTAATAAACTGATACTAATTTATACGATATTAATCTTACTAATAAACTTCTATATTTAAAATGCCAAAAAATTCTAATTTGATTTTTTATACAAATGGTCAAAGATTTTGTATTGAGGGAGTAGTTCCTTTTATTAAATATAATGATCCTTCTGATGAAGAAAAGAAAAAGCTTAAAGAAGGTGAGGATGGATGTAAATCATTTGATATTTTTATGAATCATGTTGGTTCGCGTAAATCTTTTAAAGAAGTACTTGGACTAAATGAAGAGAATTCTAATGATGCACAGCCATCCATGCCAATTCATTTATTGGTTAGCAATTTCTTTTCAGGTGAAAATCATAGTAATAGTCAATCTATTCCTGATGATAGACTTCCATCAAAAAAAAGAAAATTTGTTGAAATTTTGAATTAATACACTGTATATAAATTAATATATATGTATATATATTAATATATGTAATATTAATATATATGTATATATATTAATATATGTAATATTAATATATATGTATATATATTAATATATGTAATATTAATATATATGTATATATACTAATATATCTTTATAAAAAACCTCCTAAATAATATTATTATCTTTCGCCTAATTCTTCATCTTCTATAATAGTTTCAGTATCTTTATTTACATTAAATACTGATAAATCCTCTGTTTTCTTTAGCTTATTCTTTTTTTCCATTAACTCTACTAATTTTTGCATTAAAGAATCAGATGAATTCTTTTCTTTTTTATACATGAATGCAGAATTTAAAAAACTATATTTCTTTTGATCTTCTGTCATACTTTCAGCATTGGAAACATTTTGTTTAAAATCCTTTTCAGGTACATTTAGAACATTTTTCCCTTCCATTAATTCATTATAAAAATCTTCAAAAGGTTTAACAAATACTTTTGAAAAACCATAATCCATCATTATTTTATCTAAATAATTAAAATTAACCAAATATTCTGGATGGACAACACCAATTGTTTTTACTAATACATCAATCTGTTTTCCATAATTAGGTTTTGAACTTGTAAATCCTATTTTAGTTGATGTATATTTTTTATCTATTTTCCACATTGTTTCACCATTTTCTGTTTTTCCACTTACAGAATCATTATGTTTAAATAAATTATTTACTCTTTCACCATCAAAAGTTGTACCAATAACAAAACCACCTATTTTTAAATTATCATTTATATTCTGAATTATTGTTCTTAATGAAATTTCATTTTCAAAAAAATAATGAAAACAAAATTGTAAACTAACTGTGTCAAATAAGTATTTTGCAGGTATATATTTTTTCGTATAGATTTTATCTGATTCAGTAATTGCAGATGCTTGTTCAGGAAATATTAATTTAGATGAATCACCTCTTATATAATATGCTTTAGGAGGAGGAATAATCATACTTTTAAATAATTCTTGTGCATCTATTATATTCTTGTAATCAATATCCATACCTATAACTTCCGCATATCTAGCTTTCTTTATTTTATTAATATCAACGCCTCTTCCACAACATAGATCCAATAATTTACCACTATAACCAAATGACAATTCTTGTATATAAGACGGACTTGAATATTGTAATAAATAATATTTAATATAATGGTTATGAAAATTTTGATAAGGTAATCTTCTTTTAGTATTGCTATTATTTCGTTCATAATATTGTTTAGTATCGACTAGCATATCATCCTTATTATCTAATGGAATATTACCAGTTATAATCATTTCTTCCGTTATTGGAGATTGTATTGCTCTAAAATTATCATTTGCGATGTATTTATTATTACCAAACATATCTTTACCACTTTTATATAAAAATGTTTTATCTTTTCTTAATTTATGAGGAATCCATTTAAATCCAACTTCTCTTGTATCGTCATATCCAAATTCAACAATTGTATTATCTAAAATTTCACTCTTTTCATTTGTAATAGGATCAATTGCATACATTTTTTCATCATCATCAATAAATATTTTTACTGTATTATAAATTTCACTATTTGAATTATCAATATTAAATGGATTAAATAATGCTGGATATTTTTTTTTAAAAGATTTTTGATTCTGATATATAGTTTTTTCATCTGTTACATATAATTGAATCATTTTATATTGTTTTAATACGGTCTCTTCTTTTTTATCTAATCTTTTTACAACATCAATAAATGGATATTTAATATCTCTATTATTATCATCTTTAAAAGTTTTAATTAAAAAATCAATAGTATTTAAATGAGGTGGTTTCCATTTAAATAAAGCTCTCCAAGGTCCACCTCTCATAGGATAATGTTCATATTTTGGAACAAAAATAACACCATCCACATTAAAATTATTAAACTGTTTAGAATTCCATATCTCTTTTACTTTATCAAAAATATCACTACCATCTTGTCTAACTGATTGTAAATATTTCTTTCTTAATATTTTTATAGAAGTTTGTTCATTAAATAATGATGAAATTTTTCTACTGTTTGATTTTTCAAATTGATTTATTAATTCTAATCTAGTTTTTATTTTACCTTCTCTAATATCTATTAAATATCTTCTTCTAACATCTTCGCTTTTACTAAATAATATATCATACATATATAACTCTTTATTTGATTCAATATATTCTCCTTCAATTAATGTGTTTATCCATTCTTTATCTTCATATCCTGTATCAATAAATTTAAATGCATTATTAAATATATATATTTTTCCATCTTTATTTACCATTAAAAGATATCTTTCTCCATCAGCTTTTAACGTTACTGCATATCTATTTAATATATTAACTTGATCAGTTTTAAATAAAAATTCTCTATGAATTGTAACAGGAGAAGCTGCAATGAAATAATCATTATTATTAGATTTAATTATATTTTGATAATTTTTTTTTAAATTATTAATTTGATTATTTGATATTAAAATATCACTATTTTGAAGTATTTTTAAAATAATTTCACAATAATATATTAATTTTTTTGTTATTTCATCATTTGATATATTTTCATCTTTTCCAATAAATTCTATTTCAATTTCATATTTTAAACTTTCATTTAAAGTATTAGATTCTTTAAATGATTTTCCAGTTCCAAGTTTAATACTTGACATATCAATAACAAAAAGTTTATCATCTGTATAAATACTATATCTATTTTTTAATCTGTAAGTTTTATCATAATTAATAGAAGATAACAAATTTTTATTTTTATCTAGCATATTAGTTTGAGGTAATTCATTATTTAAAGAGAATCTAATATTATAATTTTCTTCATCTATTTTATCTAATTTTTCTTTTTCAATAAAAATTTTATCAATTTTATCAAAATCAATATTTAACCAATATTTTTTAATATTATCTTTATCATTAATTGACATTCTAATTGTATCAGCATCATTTTCAATAGAACTTTTATCTAATATAACATCTAAAATATTTCTCATTGTAAATTTAAAACCAAAACCATTATTCTCTTTAGAGAATGTCAGTTTTTGAAATACTTTATTATAATTTTCTTCATTAATTAAATTTTTATCTTTTCTTCCCCAAAACCTTGCCTCTAGTTCATAATTTTTATTTTTTTTTGCATCATCTATAAAATTATTTATCTTATTATAAGTTTTAATGTTCAACTCCATATATATAATATTATATTACTATTTTTAAATAAAGATAAATTATATTTATTATATTTTTAATAAATCATTTATTAAATCATTTTTAATTTTACTTATCATCTTTGATGTTTTCTCTGATTTTTTCATTAATTCAATATTATTTTCAATACATAATTCTTTTAAATTATCTAATTTTAAGTTTTTTAAAATAGATAAATTATATTTTGTTCCAATATTTTCAATTTCAATTTGTTTTTTTTTAATATTTTCTAATTCTTCATATATATTAAAATATTTCCATATATTTTCAATTATATCACCATATTTTGAATATGTAATAATAGAACTGTCACATAATTCTTTTTTATGATTAATTAAAATAGGTTTATACATTTCATTTTCTGATATGATTATGAAATGAGGAACATATTTATTAATATTATCATAATATTTTGTTAAATAATAAGTACATTTACTAAAATTTATTAAATTATTTTCAATTTTAATAATATATATATTAATTCCTAAATAATGTGCAATATAATCTTTAAGCATATAAAATTTATCGCATGTTTTAAATAGCAAAGCTTCTTTTAATACAATTTGAATATCAGCCTTGTTAAAATTTCTATTTTTATTATATCCAAATTTATTATATAAATCTTTTTCAAATAATTCTTTATCTATTTTTTTTAAAAATTCTTTTATAATACCTTCCCTCTCATCTTCATTCTTTAATTTATATAATTCATCACTAATAGTAAATATTGAATTTACAAAAGTATATATTGAAGATTTATTTTTATAAAGACTATTATCATAATAAAAATCTAATATACTTTTATTAAATAATACTTCAAAAGATTCTTTAAGATTACATTGATTTTTATCTATTTTTTTCTCAAATTCATTAATCCTATAATAAAATGAAGGATCAATTTTATTTTGTTTATCACTTAAAAAATTCGATATATAATTAACACTTAGCATATTAATATATATAATATGATAATTGTTTAAATATATTTAATCATTTTTTTTTTGACTAAATAATTTTATTTCTATTTTTTGGTTTATTTATATCATTACTATCTTTAATAGATTTAATCATTTTTGCTTTTTTACCACTATATTTAATTTTCTTTTTTTTTAATAAAATTTTATTTTCTAAATCTTCATCTTCATCACTTGAAAAAACTAAATAATTACTATTCTCAATTGTATCTTCTTGTTCAAGATTTTCTACAATTTTATCTGATTGATTTATAATTATATTATTTTCTGTATTTTTTATTATACTACTTATATTTTTTTTTGCTATATTTAAATATTCTTCATGTTTCATTAAATCTTCTCTTTTATGTTTTATAAAATTAATAAAATTAAATATTTTATCTATTGTTTCTTCTGATATATTTAATAAGTTTATAAATATACCATTTTTATTTTCGGAAAAATTACAATTGTCTTCTTTAATTATATTAAAAATTTCTAAATATTCTATATTAGTAAGATTTTTCGATATTTCTATTAATTTTTTTTTTTTTAAAGTTATATTATCAATATTTATTTTAGATGGAAAATTAAATTCATTATTTATAATATCTTGATTATCATATTTTATATATGTATCATTATTATATTCCATATTAAGAATCTAATATATATTATTTTTTTATATTTTACGAATTTTTAATCTTCTTCATTATTTGATTCATTCTCAAAATCATCATCTTCATCAATTTCAATATCAGCAATATCAAAATTTTCATCTTCTGGTAATTGTAATTTGGTTTCTTCTTCTTCTTCATATTCAGAATCATTATCATCTTCTAATTCATCTTCCATACTATACTCTTCATTCTCATCAGAATCATTATTTAATTCAATATTTTCACTATCAAAAAAATCATTCTCAATATTAATTGGTGTAACATCACTTGATATTAATTCTTTTTTCAAATAATTTTTGGAAGAATTATTTTTGTCATTTTCATTCCATAATTTAGCGATAATTTTAATTTCACGATCATTTAAATAAAATTTTTTAGCAATTACTTCAACTTTTATTAAATCACCTGCATTAATACTATTCAATTCATCTTCATTAGTATGAAACTGTCTACCAATTATAATATTAATTGGTCCGTTTGTACATAATATTCCTAGTTTATTTATAAATTTTACATTACATTCTATAACATTGCCAATAACTGGATTGCATATATTAGCTGTATATGCAATATCATATGTTACATCTCCTGTAAATCTACTTCCAATTAACATTCCTATACTTTTTTTTAAAATTTTAATACTATCTGGTTTAACATAACCTTCATGAATACATAAACCTTCTATTTTTTGTTTTAAATATTTTTCAATACAATGATCAATATTTTTATTTAGATATTTTGGTTCTATTATTATTTTTCTATTTAATAAACAATTAAAATAAATATCTTCCATTTTTATATTATAGTATATAAAATAATTTTAAATTGAAATATATATATATATAAAATAAATCATTTTTTTTTTAAATATTTTATTCATATTCTTCATTTATATTATTATAGAATAAATTGAATAAATATTTCTATTATTTTTATTTAAAGATATAATTTATAAATATATATAAAAATATAATGTTTCCTTCATATTCTTCATTTAAAAATGATATTGAATCATTTAATTCTGAAGAATATATTTTAAATACCGATTTTTCTGATATCTTTAATAATTTTATAGATTATTATAAAGATATTGAAAATGAAGATTTTAAAAAACCAATTTTTAGTCAAACATCTAAATTTAAGAAAATACCTAATAGTTTTAATAAAAATTATAAATATTTAAAAATTGACAGAGACAAAGACGAAGATGAACCAATTAAGAATACATGGAAATTTCAAAATCCATTAGACGAAAATAAAAAATTATCTATTTTAATAAAAACATATTTAAATAAAATAAGCGAAGATACTTATAAAAATATTAGTTCAGATTTTTTAAATGAATTACTTTTAATTGAAAATTTTAATATATTAGAAATATTATCATCTGAAATTATTAATAAATGTTTGTTTGATAATAAATATAGACATTTATATATTAATATTTGTGCAAAAATATGGAATAATAAACAATTTCATTTTAATTTAACTGAAATTATAGAAAAAAATAATTTACACTATTGGACATTAAAGAATAATGATAATCTTAATGGTCCATTTGAAACAATAGAAGATACTAAAAATAATATAATTGATAAAATTAATTTTAAAAAATATTTTATTAATTATATTCAAAATTTATATAGATTAAAAGATATTTCTTTTGAAAATTTAAATGATGAAGAGATCTATATTAAAAAAAAAAAAATATTATTATTAGTTGAACTTATAAGTATTTTATATTTAGAAAAATATATAAATTTTAATATTATTATACTTATTATAATAGATTTACTACATATAAATAATTTTAAAGTTATTGAAGAAATTGAATATGAATGTATATATAATATATTAAAAATTATTCAATCTAAAAAAAATATATATAATGATTTAATAGAATATAAAAATATTTTTGAAAATTTTATTGATAATATACAACTAATAATAAATAATAATAATTTATCTAAAAGATCATTATTTTTTTTAAATGAAATTATTATAATATTAAATTTATTTATAGATGGAAAATTAATTGTAAATTTAAAATCAATTGTTAAAAATAATAATATATTTATTGAAAAATTAAAAAATAATAGTTCTATAAATGAATTAATTAATATATATAAAAATGATGCAGATAAATCTGAAATAATTTATAAAACAATAGATTTATTTATTAATGATAAAAAAATAAATAGTACAATTATAAAGTTTTTAATTGAAATTAAAAACGGTGATATAATTTATAATGTTATTGAAAAATTTGTAAATAATATTAATGATACTATATTAGATTTACCTGATGCAAATAATAAAATATTATATATAATTGATAATATTAAATATAGTAATGTGAAAAAAAATAATTTTATAGATATTTTAAAAAAAATAAATGAATCTTTATCAGATGATGAAAATTCTTCTGATGACGAAGATCTATGAATAAAAATTTTTTGTCCAATGACATCTTTCTGGATATAATGGAATGTATTTTTTACAATATTTAATAAAATAATCTTCTTCTTCTTCCCATTTAATAAATGGTTTCCTATAATTTTCTAACACTATATCTTTTGTTATAAAATCAATCCCAATATAGGATATATTTATATCTAAATTTTTAGCTATATTCCAATAACCTGTTTTTAATTTATCTGTGCATTTTCTTGTACCTTCTGGTGCAATAAATATAATATAATTATCTTTATCTGATAATTCATCACAAATTTTTTTTGTTAATCCTTTTTTATTATAGTTGACGCTTATTAAATTTATTTTTTTATCTAAAATACTTAAAATAGGACTGCATACTTTTTGAAAATTTTCTTTCATTAATATATAAATATTATATTTTTTGTGCAATATTGAATAATAGTATAATATACCTATTATAAAATCATATATTGATGTATGACTACTTATTATCATCAATTTCGATGGATATTCTTCTATAAGATCTATATTTCCAAATTCATATCCTAAATAAAGTAAAATATTACCAAAAATATAACTTATAAATTCTCCAAAAGTTTTAAAATTTTTGGTATAAAAATATGTAACTGAAAATAAAGATATTACTGAAATAAAAATAAACATTTGTAAATGATATATATTTTATATTCAAATATATTTTAAATATAAAAATATTCGTTAAAATATTCATTAAAATATTCGTTAAAATATTCATTAAAATATTCGTTAAAATATTCATTAAAATATTCGTTAAAATATTCATTAAAATATTCATTAAAATAAGTTAACAAAAAAGTATTCATTAAAGTATTCATAAAAATAAGTTAACAAGGAAGGTACGTGTAGGAAACCTTGGTTTCCTCACTTGTGTATGATTAATCTTTGATTCATTCTACTATATTGATTTTCAATCATTTGATCATATTTTTTCTGTTTTTCTAATTTATAACTATCTTCTTCTAATTTTTTTCTATCTAAATATTCATATCTTTTTTTATCTTCTATTGATAAACTATGTGATAGTTTTGATCTATCACTTTCTAATTGATCTATTGAATTATATGTTTTATATTTAACATTATTAGCATCTATTAATAAATTCTCATCAACGTGAGCTTTTTTATAATCAGTATAACATAATCCATTTGTATTAACTGATCCAAAATCTTCTATATCATCTATTCCAAAAAAAGTTTGATTTAAATTTGTTAATGATGTATCTAATGCATCTGGATCTTTATAATTTACTAATTCATTGTTTTTTTTTTTAGTTTTTAAAGTATCAAAATGTGAATTAAATATATCATTATTAAATTTCGTTCCAAATATTTCATTATCCTCTTGTTGTAAATCTTCTTTCATTAAATTTGCATAACCTTTATCAAAAGAATTTGGTATTTTATATTCATCAAAAATCTTATTAAATTGATTAATATTAAAATTATCTTTATTAACATATATATTTTCTACTTTTTGATTTATATTATCTTCATAATCAATATTATCAACAGATTTATTTATTTTTTCCTCTACTAAATTATAATCAGTTGCTTTTTCTAATAAATAAATATAAGATTGAGTTATTAATTGAAATAAATCTTGGTATTTAGAACCAGCTTTATCTGGATGATATTTTAACGCATTTTTTTTATAAGCTTTTTTTATATTAGCTATATTATAATCATTCATTTTTAGTCCTAATATTTCCCATGGATTATATTTATTTTCAAACAATTTTATCTGTTCTTGTAAATAATCTTTTTTATTTTTTTCTAAATTTTCAAACATTTTACGTCTCTCTTTTTCACTATTTTCAAAATCTTCTCTTTCACTATTAAGTTTATTCTTATAAGAACTAACTTCATTATTAAAATTATATGGTGTAAATTCTATTTTATCTAAATTTTTAGGAATATCTATTTGATTATTTGAGCTTATTGGATAATCTATAATTCTATTCTGATTTTTATTTATATATATATCTGGCATTATGTTTCGTTCAATAATTTTATTAGTTGAATCTATTTTTTTTGTCGAATAAGATAATTCATCTGCTTCTTTATAATTATTTTTAAAAGGAACAGAAGGAATTGTTTCCGGTTTAGTTATATAATTAGGTTTTTGAACCTGTTTTTTTGTTATTATTTTTTTTTTAATAACATGTGTAGGAACTGATTCTTGATTACCCATTATTTATAAATTATATAAAATTAAAATAATATAAACTTAATTTTAACTTAAGGAATTATGTTTATATAAAAATATAATGTGTAGTTATATTTTAATAAATTATATATTTAGATTAACTTGTATAGATGAGGAAATTAATGAAATTAATGAATTAATTGAAAAGAACAATATTATGGAAGATAGAATTACTGATAAAAATACAAAACAAAATTATGATGATTATTCAAATGATATGGATATTAATTCTTATATTGTAATTAAGGATGATTTTGATAAAATTAAATAAGAATTATCTTCTTTACAATAATTTATAATATTAATTTTTAAATTTTAAAGATAATACTAAAATCTAATAACATCATGAATTAAAAATAAATTACAAATTATTATAAATTCTATAATTTTATTTTACTCAAAGATACTATATTTCAAATACTATTTTTATTTAAAATATAGTATTTTTGATCTTTAACTTATTTTTATAAATTTATTTATAAATAACATTATCTATAGAAATATTATTTAGACATTTTATATTTTTAATAATTTTATTATTAATCTTAATATATGAAACATTATAAATATTATTTTTTATATCATCTATTTCTATTAGACAACCTTTATCTGACCCATCTATTATATATCCAATACTATTGATTAAGTTATTTTTATTAGAAATATTTATAAAATTTGTATTTTTATTTTTATTATTAATTATTATATTATGCGAAGATATAATATTAATATTTTTAAATATAAATAATACATCATATTTTTTATTTTCTTTTATTTCAATAATTTTAAAGATATATCCAAAATATTCGCCATTTGTAATAAATACTAAATCATTAACATTAATATTAAAATTATCTTTATTTGAATTAATATTTCTGAATATATTATTAAAATCATTAACTAATTTTTTTTTTATTATTGATATAATATTATCGTTACTATATTTTTTAGCTAAATCTAATGCGGATTTTCTATCTTTATTTATTAATTTAAGATTTGTTCCATTTTCTATTAAAAATAATATTATTTTTTCAGATTCTCTTCTTTTTATACTTAACATTAATGATGTATTACCATCTTTATCTACCGCATTTATATTTATACCTTCTTTAACTAGAATCTCTACTATTTCAAATACGTTAAGTGGTATAGATAATATTAACGATGATTTATTTGATTCATCTATATAATTTATATTTTCACCATTATTAATAAATAATTTAATAAATTCAGTGAAAATCTCGATTTTTTTTAAATTTAAAAAACGTTCAGGCTTTTTATGATAATCAATCAGCTTATCTATTTCAAATAATACTTGATTTATAGGCGTTCTTATAAATGATATTCCTGGATTTATATCATGTATTTTAAGTACTATTTCTGAATATTTTAAATTTATATTTAAATCTATATTTTTATTAATCAAATAATAAACTAATTCTTTAAAATCAGTAGTTATATAACTACTCCTATAAAAAATTTTTATAGCGAATAATAAAATCGTATAAAATTTGTCATTCCCTATATTATCAGAATTATAATATATCATATTTATATCTGCTCCTAAATTTATTAATAAATCTATTATAGATATTGATAATTTAAGTAATTCTGAAAGTATACTTATATCAAATTCTTTTTTAATTTTTAAATCATGATTCAGTAAGTAATTTATTCTTTCATATAAATCCAATATAAATTTTCCTAAAATAAAAGTATAATAATTCATTTTAAATTCGTTAATAAAATTTATTTCTATATTATTTTTTAAATATTTCTCTATTATATTTGATAGATATTTTCTATTAATAGCTATTGTATTATATACTGTTATATACTGATCTATTAAATTATTTAATACTTTGTTTTTTTTATTTATATTACTCATATATATATTATTATTTTCATAAAAATGTTTAAAATTTCACAAAAATGTTTGAATTAAATAAATATTTTTCTTAAGAATTTTAAGTCTAATTTAAACGCACTTAATAAAAAAAAAGTTTAAGGATATATCT
>Ga0214919_10000223_pt1 | contig 97182 bp, 91 predicted proteins | sample LL1503_MetaG_FD_177994 | JGI IMG/M metagenome (GOLD analysis project Ga0214919, IMG submission 177994) | Freshwater microbial communities from Lake Lanier, Atlanta, Georgia, United States - LL-1503 | ecosystem: Environmental > Aquatic > Freshwater > Lake | place: USA: Georgia | collected...
CCGTGCTCCTTTTTTCACGCACAATCAAAAATTAATTCGCGAGATAGAAAATCTCGAGCATAAGTCGAGGCGCTTAGACGTGTTAGTCGACGAAGAATTAATTGCAGGCTTCTACGATAAGTTACTACCCGAGTCGATTCATAACACGGTCGATTTCGAGCAGTGGTTACGTAAGGCGAGTAAAGACGATCCTAAATTACTGTATCTTAGTCGTGATGATTTAATGCGGCATGAGGCCGCAGGTGTGACGACTGATTTATTTCCCAAGGTGATGCGAACAGCCGGTATAGAAATGTCGCTGACCTATCACTTTGAGCCGGGTGCAGTGCGCGATGGCGTAACACTGGCGGTTCCCTTGTACTCACTCAATCAAGTGTCTTTAGCGCGCTGCGAATGGTTAGTACCCGGCATGCTGAAAGACAAAGCACATTTACTGCTTAAATCGTTGCCGCAAAAATTGCGCCGTCATTGCGTGCCTTTGCCTGACTATGCGGCTGGGTTTTGTGATCGCGTGCATGAAGCAAAAAAATTTGGTCAGGGTAGTTTGGTGGATGCCATTATTGCCGATGTACGTAGTCAAACAACCGTCGTGATTAAAACATCTGACTTCAAGCTGGAAACATTGCCCGCTCATCACTTCATGAATTTTAAAATTATTGATGAGCACGGCAGGCAATTAGATATGGGCCGTAATCTCTCCACATTGCAAGCTGAGTTGGGCACGCAGGCGCGCGAGCAGTTTCAGAAAATCGCCGAGCAAGCGGTTCCTGTTGATAGTGCGGTTGGGTCGGGTGCTGCGGTTAATAACAAGCCCTCCCAAAGTCGTAGTGCAGCCGGCCCAGCTAATTTTCAAAATTTAACAACCTGGTCATTTGATGCATTGCCTGAGTTACTCGAGATTCAGCAGGGTAAACAAACGCTGATTGGTTTTCCGGCATTAGTTGATCGCGTAACGCATTGCGATCTTGAAGTGTTTGATGATCCGAATGAAGCCGCTGCCATCCACAGTGCTGGTTTGTGCCGCCTCTTTGCACTGCAGCTCAAAGAGCAATTAAAATATCTCGAAAAAAATGTCGCTGGTTTGCAGCAAATGGGCATGCAGTTTATGGCACTGGGCTCGCAAGAGGAATTACGCGATCAAATCATACAAGCCGGTCTAACACGCGCGTGCTTGCAATTACCATTGCCCACGAACGCTAATGAATTTAATCAGCGGCGTGATGAAGGCAAGGCGCGGCTGAATTTATTAGTCAATGAAATAGCGCGTTTGATTGGGCAGATTTTAGGTGAATACCATACCCTGCCGAAAAAGCTACAAGCGCTCAAATCGCATGCGGCGGCGCAGGCTGACATGCAGTCGCAATTACAGTCATTGATACACAAACGTTTTGTGGTGGAGACAGAGCATGGGCAACTCGCTCATTTCCCGCGGTACTTGAAAGCCGTCCAGGTGAGGATGGATAAATTGAGAACCGATCCCACGCGCGATGCTCGACTAATGAGCGAATGGCAGCAAGCGGCAATGCCTTGGCAACGTGCTTTGAAAAGTGGCTCGTATGGTGATCCAAAAATGCAAGAGTTCCGCTGGATGCTAGAAGAACTGCGGGTCTCGCTGTTTGCGCAAGAGCTGAAGACGCCGATGCCGGTATCAGTAAAAAGGTTACAGAAGGTGTGGGAATCCATGCAGCGCTAATAAGACATAGTGATGCATTCGCGCTGCACTAGTGCAGAACTTCGTTTCATCAATTATTACGTATCTGAATAGGCAAACTCTAATCAGGTACGTTGCATGGGTACTAATCAGGTAGGTCGGGGTCGTAGTGTCGGGGTTGGTCAGCAAGAGCTGGAGCTTAGGCTGCCTAAACGCAGCGATAGTTCCAGCGCGACCAGTGTGGTGTTTCAGCGTGGCACGCCGGATCTGACTAACATTCGGCGGCAAGCGATGTCTACCCCGCCAAAAATTCAGGCGGCACAGCATGGACTTGATACTCACATCGGGGCTGCGATGTCGCCAAACACCCAGGCCGTAGCGAAAGGAGATATAAAGAATCCTAGTTTATCTGCCTTGGTGCCTCGGACAGCAAAATCCCAGCAAGAAGCAGACAACAAGCCTGCAACAAAAGCTACGGGGTCAGACGAAGTCACACGCAAGCTATTATCTGACCCTGACAAACAGGCTTACATTGCAAGTTCTAGGGAAAAATTGATTAAGTTGGGACAAGCTGAGAATCTCGATTTTTTGTTGGATCTTAAAAAATTTAGAGATCATCCTTCGGTTGAGGCAGCCAAGGAATTAAAACGGATCTACATTGATTCTAATGATGATGATTTTGATTTATCGAAGGTTTCCGGAGATCAATTCGGCGTCCTATACCAGACGAAGTCAATTAACATCACGGAAAAGGCAAGAAAATTTTTTCTCACCGAATTTGAGAGTTGCATCAAATGTGTAGAGCGAGGTGACTCATTTAGTAAATCGGGATTGGCATTCATTTTCAAAAATTTAGAAAAAGAGGCTTCTTCGCTGCTGATTCAGGAGTTAAATAAATTGTAAAAGGGGTTAGGGTCAGTTTCGCGTAAAATTCGGAAGAATTTCTTTTTTTAGCGACCTGATATGACCATAAAATCTGATAAGTGGATACGCCGCATGGCGGAGTCCCACGGCATGATCGAACCCTTTGAACCTGGCCAGGTACGCGAGCAAAATGGTCACCGCATCGTTTCCTACGGTACTTCTTCGTATGGCTACGACATACGCTGTGCCGACGAGTTTAAAATTTTCACAAATATCAATAGTACGATTGTTGATCCAAAAAATTTCGATGAAAATTCGTTCGTCGATATAAAGAGTGATGTATGCATCATTCCACCGAACTCATTTGCTTTAGCCCGTACGATTGAATATTTTCGGATACCTCGTAACGTGTTAACTATTTGCTTGGGTAAATCAACGTATGCGCGCTGCGGCATCATCGTTAACGTGACACCATTCGAGCCAGAGTGGGAAGGCTTTGTTACTTTAGAATTTTCTAATACCACGCCACTACCCGCGAAAATTTATGCAGGTGAAGGCTGTGCGCAGGTGCTGTTTTTTGAGAGTGATGAAGTGTGTGAAACGTCCTACAAAGATCGTGGAGGTAAGTATCAAGGACAACGAGGTGTGACGCTGCCTAAAACCTAAGAAGGTTTAAGAAATAAAAAACGGGCCTAGGCCCGTTTTTTTATGGTTGGCACAAATTACTGCGGCACGCAGTCGACGTAATAACCTGTCACGCCGTTTACCACGGTTTTTACTAATCCATGAACATCGGTTTCAAAGCCCGGGAAGTGTTCATTGAAATCCCGAGCGAATTTCAAATAATCCACAATGGTTTTGTTAAAACGCTCACCTGGAATCAACAAGGGAATGCCGGGTGGGTAGGGTGTTAGTAGGATCGCAGTCACACGACCTTCTAGTTTATCGATAGGCACACGTTCTATTTCTTTGTGGGCCATTTTGGCAAAGGCATCCGAAGGCTTCATCGCGGGCAACATATCTGACAGATACATCTCGGTCGTTAAGCGCGCGACATCGTAGGACTTATACATGTCGTGAATCTTTTGACACAAATCACGCAAGCCAGTGCGCTCGTAGTGCGGATTGGCTGCTGTGAATTCCGGCAAGATACGCCACATCGGTTGATTCTTATCGTAATCATCTTTGAACTGCTGTAGCGCTGTAAGCAGCGTATTCCAGCGGCCTTTGGTAATACCAATAGTGAACATGATGAAGAAGGAATACAGACCGGCTTTTTCGACGATCACGCCATGTTCAGCGAGGTATTTGGTAACGATAGAAGCGGGAATGCCGGTCTCGCCGAAATGACCATCGAGTGATAGCCCCGGTGTAACGATAGTGGCCTTGATCGGGTCGAGCATGTTAAAGCCAGATTCGATTTTTCCAAATCCATGCCACTGGTCTTTACCATTGATCATCCAGTCCGATGGCGAGCCTATACCTTCTTCAGCAAATGTTTCTGGTCCCCAGACTTGGAACCACCAATCTTGGCCCCATTCCTGATCAATCTTTTTCATCGCGCGACGGAAATCCAGCGCTTCTAAAATACTTTCTTCCACTAGCGCCGTACCACCGGGCGGCTCCATCATGGCAGCAGCAATATCGCATGAGGCGATGATGGCGTACTGCGGTGATGTAGAGATATGCATCAGGTAGGCTTCATTGAAGCTGTCACGATCGAGTTTTACTGTTTCGGATTCCTGTACCAAAATCTGCGATGCCTGCGACAAGCCAGCTAACAGTTTGTGAGTTGATTGCGTCGAAAAAATCAGTGATTTTTTTGCGCGTGGCCTATCTTTGCCGATGGCATGCATGTCTTTGTAAAAGTCGTGAAAGCTGGCGTGCGGCAGCCATGCTTCATCAAAGTGCAGTGTGTCGATTTCTCCATCCAGCATTCCTTTGATAGTTTCGACGTTATAGATCACGCCATCGTAGGTCGATTGCGTAATGGTGAGGATGCGCGGTTTTTTATTTTTTGCTTCACGCGCAAAGGGATTGGCCTCGATCTTTTTCATGATGTTTTCCATCTTGAATTCTTCGATCGGTATCGGTCCGATGATGCCCAGATGATTTCGCGTTGGCATCAGAAATACAGGAATCGCGCCGCACATAATGATGGAGTGCAGTACCGATTTATGACAGTTACGATCGACAACCACGATGTCGCCGGGCGCCACGGTCGAGTGCCAGACCATTTTGTTGGAGGTTGACGTGCCGTTGGTGACAAAATAGCAGTGGTCTGCATTGAAGATTCGCGCTGCATTGCGCTCTGACGCTGCGACAGGGCCGGTATGGTCTAGTAATTGACCGAGTTCTTCCACTGCGTTACAGACGTCTGCACGCAGCATGTTTTCACCGAAAAATTGGTGAAACATTTGTCCTATCGGCGACTTTAAAAAGGCGACACCACCGGAGTGGCCTGGGCAGTGCCACGAGTACGAACCATCTTGAGCGTAATGCACCAGTGCGCGGAAAAATGGCGGTGATAAACCATCGAGATAAGCTTTAGCTTCGCGAATAATGTGACGAGCCACAAACTCGGGCGTGTCTTCAAACATGTGAATGAAGCCGTGCAGTTCACGCAAAATATCATTGGGAATATGACGCGAAGTACGCGTCTCGCCGTACAGATAGAGCGGAATGTCTGCATTCTTGTAGCGTATTTCTTCAACAAAGGCGCGCAGTGCTTTTAAGGCGTCTTCGGTTTCTTTGTCAGAGCCACCACCGAATTCTTCATCATCAATTGAGAGTATGAAAGCTGATGCGCGCGATTGCTGTTGCGCGAACTGCGACAGATCACCATAGCTGGTGACGCCGACGACCTCCATTCCTTCTTTTTCTATCGCATCGGCTAATGCACGAATGCCTAGGCCCGAGGTGTTTTCGGAACGGAAGTCTTCATCGATGATTACGATGGGAAAGCGGAATTTCATTCGAGCTCCTGATGCAGACACGGGGGTCTGGGCCTGAAAAAATAAAGCGCGATTTTCGCAGATATGCGAGCGGGTTGGTAGAAATCTGCAGTACTAAATGACGGAGGGCTAAATACCACCCTTAACTAGTTCAGTAGAGGTGTATTTAGCGTCGCTGATAGATAACAAAAGCGTAACTTAATCCGAGCGCCTCAGAGTGATGTGGATCACGTGAGACCTCTTTCCAGGCAAGTGGGTCGATGGCAGGGAAAAAAGCGTCGCACTCGAAATCGCCCGCAATTTCAGTGACGATCAATCGGCTGGCGAGTGGCAAGGCTTCGACATAGATCTGGGCGCCACCGATCACGAAGGCTTCACTCGAACCCGCTAATTCGACCGCTTGTGCCAGCGAAGCGGCTGTCTCTACCCCCTCATGCTGCCAATCCGGGTTGCGGGTGATGACAATGCTGCGACGGTTGGGCAGTGGGCGGCCGATCGAATCAAAGGTCTTGCGTCCCATGACAATGGTGTGACCGGTGGTGGTTCGTTTGAAAAATGCCAGATCTTCGGGCAAGCGCCAAGGCAGGGTATTGCGTATGCCTATGCCGTTGTGACGTTCGGTCGCGACGATGAGAGTCAGTTGAGCAGACATCAGACAGCTACCGGTGCTTTGATGGCTGGGTGGCACTCATAGCCGACGATCTCTATGTCTTCGTAGCGATACTCAAACACCGAGGCAGGCTTACGTTTTAGCACCAGTTTGGGCAAGGGCAAGGTCGAACGCGAAAGTTGTTCTTGTACTTGATCAAAGTGATTCGAGTAGATATGGCAATCACCGCCGGTCCAGATGAAATCTCCAACTTGTAAACCCGTTTGTTCGGCCATCATATGGGTTAGTAGGGCGTACGAAGCAATATTGAAAGGCACGCCTAGAAAAATATCGGCGCTGCGTTGATACAGCTGACACGACAGTTTGCCCTCGGCTACATAAAACTGAAAGAAAGCATGACAAGGGGGCAGTTTCATGCGCGGTATATCAGCCACATTCCATGCAGAGACTATCAGTCGGCGCGAATCAGGATTATTTTTGATTTGATCAACTAATTGCTTAATCTGGTCGATGTGGCCGCCGTCGGGAGTGGGCCACGAGCGCCACTGTGAGCCATACACTGGGCCGAGATCGCCATTCGGATCCGCCCATTCGTCCCAAATCGATACGCCGTTTTCTTTTAGATAGCCGATATTGGTCGAGCCAGCCAAAAACCAAATCAGTTCATGAACGATAGATTTCAAGTGCAGCTTCTTGGTCGTGACCATGGGGAAGCCTTCTTGCAAATCAAATCGCATTTGATAACCAAACACCGATCGCGTACCGGTACCGGTGCGATCCGTTTTGGTGGTGCCATGTTCATAGACATGGCGCATAAAATCGAGGTATTGGCGCATTGACGTAACTCCGGCGAAGCCCGTATTTTAACCGTTAAGCTATCTGGAGCCGGCAGCAGGCTTTCTCAGGCGGGACCTTGCATAGTGGCTGAAAACTGCAACGCCGCCAGGCTGGCATACAGACCATCGGCCGCCACCAGCGAGGTATGCGTACCTGTTTCAACGATGCGCCCTTGATCCATCACCACAATTTTAGTTGCGCGTTGTACGGTAGCGAGCCTGTGCGCAATCACGAGTGTGGTTCGGCCCACCATTGCTGCTTCGAGTGCATGTTGGACGAGACGCTCGGATTCAGCATCCAAGGCGCTGGTGGCTTCATCGAGTAACAACAACGGTGGATTTTTAAGGAGCGCGCGCGCAATCGCAATGCGCTGACGCTGGCCACCTGAAAGACGCACGCCGCGCTCCCCCAAAAACGATTGATAGCCTTCGGGTAGACGTTCTATGAATTCATGCGCTGCAGCCAACTTGGCGGCTTCAATGACTTCATCGTCGGTCGCATCGGGTCGACCATAGCGAATATTTTCGAGGGCATTCGCTGAGAATACCACCGTATCTTGCGGCACGATGCCAATCGCATTGCGCAAAGCCTGCAGATCAAGCTCTCGAATATCGACACCATCTAAAAAAATATGGCCTGTTTGTGGATCATAAAAGCGCAACAGCAACTGAAACAAAGTCGTTTTACCAGCACCTGACGGACCGACAATAGCTATCGTTTCACCCGGCTCAGCGGTGAATGACAAATCAGTCAGCGCAGGTTGATCTGGTCGCGAAGGATAGTTGAAATTCAAATGATCTAATTGCAAACTCGCGCCATTCGCTGCGCGTTTAACCAACGGTGTTGGATGTTCGGGTGAAACGATGGGTGAGCGCTCAGCGAGTAATTCAAGTAGGCGTTCGCTGGCACCGGCAGCGCGTTGTGCATCACCTAGTGTTTCAGAGAGTGCTCCAATCGCACCGGCAATAATTGCTGCATACAAAACAAACTGCCCCAACTCACCCGCACTCATGCGACCTTCCATCACCGCATGTGCTCCCAACCACAGTACAAAAACGATGGCACCAAAAACTAACAAGATCGCGGTAACGGTAAGAATCGAGCGAGCTCGAACTCGGTCAATCGCAGTGATAAAGGCGCGCTCTACAGCATGACCGAATTGTTTTGCTTCGTGATCTTCGTGTGCGAAAGCTTGTACGACGTTAATCGCATTCAGTCGTTCGCCCGCTAAACCAGAAGCATCAGCGATGCGATCTTGCGATGCACGTGAGAGTTTACGTACCCGCCGCCCAATAGTGACGATAGGCAGTATCACGGCTAGCAGCATCACAATAATGATGGCCGATAACTTAACGCTGGTGATAAACATCATCAGCAAACCACCGATCAGTAGCAGCACGTTACGTAATGCCATTGAAATACTGGTGCCCACCACGGTTTGTATCAGCGTGGTGTCGGTGGTTAAGCGCGATAGAACTTCACCGGTTTGTGTGACTTCAAAAAATTCTGGACTCTGGCGCAATACGTGAGCGTACACAGCGCTGCGTATATCAGCGGTCACTCGTTCGCCCAGCCAAGACACCATATAAAAACGTGCAGCAGTCGCGATAGCGAGCACGCTGGCAATGCCGAACAAGGCAATGAAAGTGAGATTCACACTCGAGGCTTGTTCTACCCCTTTGCTGGCAAATCCCAGATCAATTAACTGACGAAACCCATACGGTATCGCTAAGGTAGAGCCAGCCGCAATTACCAGTGCGACCGCTGCAATGGCTATGCGTTTTTTGTAAGGTACTAAAAAAGGGAGTAATCCTGCGAGCGTTTTTAATCCGCTACTCGATTTGGGTCGTTCACTCAGTGGTTTCATAGTTTCAAGGCTTTCAGATAGCCGGTCATTTCAAGATAGCCGTGTCCCGCTGGCTGACCATTACGTAGTACCGTTACAGCACCTTCCCAATACACCGATCCGGTCGATAGACGCGAATCTGATTCCTGATCATTTTGTAATGGCACGACTTCCCAGCGCACATCATCGATAATAATTTGCATGGACGTCGGGTAGCTTGCACCGGTACGTGGCGAGCGCCAGTGCTTCAATGGCACAAAGCGTATGCGCGACTGATCAATGGATTGCATGCGACCTTTCGCATCGCGCAGGGTCGCATGTTGCCACACGGGCTTGCCCTCAGCACTGCGTATTTGGAAAGCCATGAGCGCGCCGCCATCGGCTAAATTTAAACCCACCCAATCCCAACCCACAGCATTTTTATCCAGTACCGTACTCGACCATTCATGATCTAACCACGCATTGCCTGTGACTTGGACGGGCTTGCCTCGGCGAGTAATGGTGCCGCTCACGGCGAGTTGCGGTTCACTGTAGTAGTAACTGGCTTGCTCAGATAGAGCGCCTTTGCGTGAGTATCCGCTGTCGCCCTGTAGCATCACAGCTTGAGTGGGTTGCAACGTTAGCGATAACGTGAAATCGCGAGCGGGTATCTGTAGTTGATATCGACCGTCGTTACTGCGTTGTATGGTCCATGAATCGAGTTTTACCTTGGTCGTTGTTTCATCCGTAAACGCGCGACCAAATCCTGAACGTGCAATTTTTTGATCATGTTGAAGTTTACCGACAGCTGTATCCGACAATGCTACGTGGGCAATGATTAATTGTCGTGGAGCGAAGCGACTCGTATTTTTAGTGTCATGCTCGGTGGCTGAGCGAAAGAAGGTGACTTGGAAGCCCAGTGGTTTACGATCTGGCGTTTGTAACCAGCCAGTGGCATACCACCACTCCGTTTTAAAGTCAGGATGTGCACCAAAGTCTCGAGGAAAACTTAATGATTTTCCAGCAATGACCTTGCTAAACACGGGTGGCGCAGCCAGTACGCTTCCAGTCGCGAAACACAGTATGAGATAGATTAGCCAGCGCAAGTGATTCACCAATCCTCCCTCACGGCACGTACCGCACTGCCTGATACTGCAAGGCGACCTGAAATCAATGCTGTCGCAGCGGCAGAAAACAACAACAGAGCGGCGACACTAGCGAGCAAGGTACTGGGTATGTGTAATTCCATCGTCCAGTGAAATGATTGTGGGTTGACGATGAACACCAAAATTAAACTAATGCACCAACCCAGTACAAATCCAACCAGTATCGCCAAACTAGCGAGCAAGCTACCCTCGCTTGCTAACAGCATCAGTATTTGTCGGCGTGTAATACCAATGTGGCGCAGCATGCCAAATTCTTTTGCGCGCGATAGTGTTTGAGCTGAAAAGGTCGCAGCGACACCAAATAAACCAATCACAATAGCAATACCTTCCAGCACATAAGTCACTGCAAAGCTGCGATCAAAAATTTTCAAACTCACTGAGCGTATCTCACCCGGCTCGGCGTATTCCAGTGTGGCTGCAAAAGGAAGTGTATCCAGTTGCTGGCGCAGAGATGGTAGTGAGCTATCGCGTTTCACCCACAATGCAAGATCATTCACATTCATGTCGCCGGAGAGCTGACGATAATCTTCAATCCGCATCATGATGGCGCCGGATTGACGCGCGTAGTCACGCCAGATACCTGCGACAGTAAAACTTTGCATGTGACCAGCTATCGGAAGCTGAACGGTTTGTCCTGCTGCCCAGCCATACAAATCGACCATCGCTTCTGAACCCCACACGGGTCTTTGCAAACCTTTGATAGGTTCACCTACCATGGTCAGTGATCGATCCGGCGCGTTCACATCGATAGAACGAGCAATCAGTGCAACAGCAGGGCGTGCAGGAGCCAGTGTAATCAGTTGATGTCGTGTGGCCTCAAGCTTTGCGATCGACGGTAGTTGAGCGATTTGCTGTTGTTCCGCAGTGCCAAAGCGTGCTTGCTCACCACCATTTTGTATGCGCACATACATGTCAGCCGATAGCAAATGCTGTAACCAATCATCCACCGAATCTCTGAAGCTCGATACCATAATCGCCATCGCCACCATCAACGAAAAACTCGCTAATACGCCGCCTAGAGCAATCGCTGCTTGATTCGGAGCATTGTCTAGCCGTGCGAGTGAGAGACTGCCTGTTAAGCCGTGCGAGCGTTTAGCTAGTACAGCAAAGAGTAAAGCGGCGGCGCGCGGCATTAACGCAATACTTCCTACAAGAAGTAATGCAATCGCCAGATAACCAAAAATAGGTAAGCCTTGCACGGGCGGCAGTTGGGTAAAAACAGCTCCGGTAACGATCGCCACTAGACCCGGCCAGGGCAGTGCTAATGGCGCGAGAGCCACATCTTCGCTACCGGCTTTAAGTGCTGCAGCTGGACGTGCACGCGCGGCTTCCAAAGCAGGGGACAAACTGCCTAGCAATGCAACTCCGGTACCTGCGATAAAAAAGATAGTCGCAGCGAGTGGATCAAAAATAAGCACGGGTCGCACGCCGGGAAAATACCCGCCGCCTAAATCACCACCAAACAATGACAAGGCTGCAGCTGCCATTACATAACCGCCAGCTATACCTAAGACGGCACCTGTTACGCCTAATAGGCCACCTTCGATAATCACTTGTACGATTAATTGAGCGCGCGTCATGCCTAAGGTGCGTAGCAATGCAAATTGGGGTCGACGTCGCAGCACGGACAAGGCTTGAGTAGAAAACACTAAAAATGCGCCAGTAAATAAGGCGACTAGCGCAAGTACATTCAGATTCACACGATACGCACGCGACATGGTTGCGGTTCGTTTGTCCTGATCTTCAGATTCGGTGAAAGAGAGTGATGGGTAACGTGTTTCCAGCAGCTGGCGAAAACTAACGCGATCAATTCCAGTAATTAATTTGAGATCGATACGTGATAGTTGTCCGAGACGGCCGAATTGCCATTGCGCGCTAGCGATATCCATCACCGCGAGTCGTTGTCCTGCTCGTGCACGTAACAGTGACCCCGCGACACGAAGTGAGACTAAGCGCGTGCCAGAAATGAGTTTCAGTTGATCGCCAGTTTTAAGCTTGAGCCATTCCATCGCAGCGGGTGATAGAAACACTGTATCGGCCATCAGCGTATCAAAAGGCTTATCGGCTTCTGAGACACCCAGTAAATCGGGTGAGATCGCAGACGACTGAAAACTATCAATACCAATTAGTTTGAGTGGACTGCGCTGACCAGGAACAGAGAGATCAAGTTCTAACGTAGGCGCTGCGACATCAACTTCAGGCAGCGCCGCTAATTGTTCGTAGACGTTTTCATCAAACTGAGGATTTCTACCGCGCACCTGAAGATCAGCGCTGCCTGACAAGCTACGCGTAGCAGCAGAAAATTCACTGAACGCCGCTTCATTAACTAAGTGAATTCCAAATCCCAGTGCGACACCTAACATGATTGCAATCAGCGCAATCAATGCGCGCACTGGATGTGCGCGCCATTCACCAACGAGTAACCAGCTAGTGATGCGGTTGAGCGTGGTGTGCTGAACACTCATGAAGTCGATGCAGGGTTGATACGAATTTCAGTCAAGCCATTGCGCGTCAATTGCAAAACACAATCAGCGCTGGCCGCTGCAGCAGGAGAGTGAGTCACGATAATCGCAGAAGCACCACTGGTGCGAATTTCATTTCTAAGTAGCGATAATATTTCGGCAGCGGTCTCGGGATCCAGATTACCTGTGGGTTCATCCGCTAGCAGTAATCGTGGCTGATGCACGAGTGCACGGGCAATGGCAACGCGTTGCATTTCCCCGCCAGATAATTGACGCGGAAAATCATTCACGCGAGAAGCGAGTCCTACGCAGTCCAACATATGGTTGGCACGATCTAAAGGAAGTTTATTCAGAACTAAAGGGAGCGCAACATTTTGTACAAGATTTAAATGTGGCAGCAAATGAAATGCTTGGAATATAAAACCTAGTTTTTGTCGTCGCAGCAAGGTTGATTGTTCGTCATTGAGCGTATTGAGTGCGACGCCATCGATCAGCAAACTACCTGAATCAAAGGTATCTAATCCCGCAATAACATTTAGCAGTGTTGATTTACCGACTCCGGATTCGCCCATGATGGCAACATACTCGCCCGGCTTAAGGCTTAACTCGACGTTAGACAGCACGGCGCGATGGCCGTATGACTTAGTCAGTTGATGACACGCGAGAGCAAGGGGAGAGTCGCTGATGGGAAGCATAATGAAAAGGGGTTATTTGCCAGCAGTGTAACAATCCCTTTGAATGATTGCAGAGCGTATGCCATCAGTCAGCATAAGCGGCTTAAGCCTTTAGATAACTTGCACTCCTGCGGGCCCTAGTTGTAAATCGCCGATTACAGCAGCATGAGCAAATCCATGACTATGGAAAATTTGCATCACTTTTTCTACTGCATCCTCTGAGCATGCAACTAATAATCCTCCGGAAGTTTGTGGATCGCATAGCAAGGCTTGGGTGATCTCGCTGACGCTATTAGAGAGTTGTATATCTTTACTATAGCCCGCCCAGTTGCGACCCGAGGCGCCGGTAATAAAACCGTCAGCAGCTAGTTTTTCAACATTCGGCAAATAAGGCACTGAAGATACTTTGATACGTGCAGATAAATTCGCACCCAAAGCCATTTCACGTGCATGACCGAGTAAACCAAATCCTGTCACATCCGTCATGGCGTGCACTCCATCTATCGCAGATAAATCTTTACCCGGTGTGTTGAGTTGAGTGGTGCTAGCGATCATCGCTGCGTAGCCCTGCGCATCTAGCGCACCTTTTTTCAATGCGGCTGAGAGTATTCCAACACCTAGAGGTTTACCAAGTATAAGTTTATCGCCTGCTTTTGCATGCGAGTTACGTTTGATGCGATCGGGATGAATCAGTCCCATCACCACTAATCCATAAATAGGTTCGACTGAATCGATAGTGTGACCGCCAGCGACCGGTATACCGGCTTCTGCACAGATTGATTCGCCGCCAGCGAGAATTTTTCCTATGGTTTCTATCGGTAATTTATCGATAGGCATACCGACTAAAGCGAGCGCCATGATGGGTGTGCCGCCCATAGCATAGACATCCGAAATGGCGTTGGTGGCAGCGATGCGTCCAAAATCAAACGGATCATCGACGATGGGCATGAAAAAATCGGTAGTGGCGATTAAGGCCTGCTCATCATTCAATTTATATACCGCTGCATCGTCGGACGTTTCTATACCTACCAGTAATTGCGACGGTACGGGAAAGCCAGGGCTTTGCTTCAATATGTTAGACAACACACCGGGTGCGATTTTGCATCCGCAACCGCCGCCGTGCGAAAAAGAAGTCAGTCGGATAGGTGCATTCATGGTGAGAGACTCTGCTAAAAACAATCGATAATTATCGCGCATTCGTAAATGCGTATTACAAATGACACTGGCTCCCGTAGGAGCCAGTGAGTAATGACAAGCTAGGTATTAACCGCGGCCGGTATCGCCTCGTTGATTACGATCACCGCGAAATCCAGCGCTATCCTTGCGGGGCGCTGCGGGTTTAGCGAAAGTACGCTGACCCGGTTTAGAAGGTTTACCTCCGCGTGAATCATTGCGGCCATCACCAGGACGCCATCCAGGACGACGACTCGGAGCTGCTGCACTGGCTTTTTTCTTAGGCTCGTAACCTTCGATGACATCGATAGGGATCACTTGTTTAATAAAACGCTCAATGCGTTTAACGTGCACGCCTTCTGCATGATTGACCAGCGAGATAGCAATGCCATTGCGGCCAGCGCGACCAGTACGACCGATACGATGCACATAATCTTCAGGGAATTTTGGCAGATCGTAATTGAACACGTGAGTAATGCCAGGAACGTCGATGCCACGAGCCGCTACATCGGTAGCGACTAAAACACGCAATTGGCCTTGGCGCAAACTGTTAAGGGTGCGGTTACGTGCACCTTGATGCATGTCGCCATGCAGTGCAGCGGCAGCAAAGCCAGCAATATTCAAACGATCAGCAATGGTGTCTGCATCGCGTTTGGTGGCAGTAAAAACTACTGCTTGGCCAATCGTTGAGTCACGCAAGAGGTGGTCAAGCAGACGATTTTTGTGTGACAGATCATCCACAAAATGGACGCGTTGCTGAATATTTTCATGACGGGTTGACGAACCAGCAATTTGAATCAGCATAGGATCTTTAGTGATACGGCGAGCCATATTGCCCACCATGCCATCCAAGGTTGCTGAAAACAGCATGGTCTGACGACTTTCAGGCGTTTTGCTGATGATCAGTTCGATGTCATCAACAAAGCCCATGTCCAACATACGATCAGCTTCATCAAGCACCAAAATTTCTAGTTGCGAGAAATCGATCTTGCCCGATTCCATGTGGTCAATCAGGCGACCAGGGGTTGCGACCAAAATCTCTGGATTGCGCGACAGCAGTTGCATCTGTTTTGGGTAAGGCATGCCGCCGAGAATAGAGACTGCTTTAATGCGGCGCATATGAATGCCGTATTTGTCAGTGGCGGTTGTAACTTGCAATGCCAATTCACGGGTTGGTGTCAGCACCAGCATTTTTGGTGTCGCAGGCGTAAAGCGCGTGCGCTCGTTACCACGTGAACGTGCTGATTGAGCTACTTGATTCGGAGTTTTAGCTGGCGCGGCGGATACGGGCGCGCTAGCAAATTTGTGTAATGCAGGCAGCATAAAGGCGGCGGTTTTGCCCGAGCCTGTTTGCGACGAGACCAACAGATCGCGGCCAGCAATGGCAGCGGGCAGAGCTTGTTGTTGCACTGCGGTGGCTTCGGTATAGCCGGCATCAGTGACTGCCTTGAGGACTAGTGGATGGAGTCCTAGGGATTCAAAATTCATTGTGCGTCTTTCAGAGGGTCGTCAACACGCGCGCGGTGACATCACCGACGACGGAGGACGACATGACAAAAGCAACGCCTACCAGCGAAACAAACGAAACGGAATTGAGTTTCGGCACAAAAGCTTTGCGCCGGGACGGTGCTCAGAAAACGGGCACCAGGAGGCGGGGGGCTTCAGGTTGATGCTAAGGGTTTGCGATGCAACTAAGCGCCAAATGTTGCAGCGCGGGCGAATTGTACAGTAGTTTTGCTAAAAGAGGTGGGGCATTGCCCCAGCCTCTTATTCTTCTCCACCCATACCAGCGACTACTTGTGAGAATCCACCATCAACATAGGTGATTTCGCCCGTGATACCTGCGGCTAGATCGGATAGCAAGAAGGCGGATGCGTTACCCACATCTTCTAATGTGACATTGCGGCGGAGCGGTGCGTTCTCTTTTACAAAATTCAAAATTTTGCCAAAGTCTTTGATACCAGAAGCGGCTAGCGTCTTGATCGGGCCTGCCGAGATACCGTTCACGCGCACGCCACGCTTACCCAGCGATTCAGCCAAATAGCGCACGCTGGCTTCGAGCGACGCCTTAGCGAGTCCCATGGTGTTGTAGTTAGGTAGAGCGCGCATCGCGCCCAGATACGACAAGGTTAGCAAGGCTGATTTCGATGACAGCATGGGCAGCGCTGCCTTGGCGAGTGCAGGAAAGCTATAGGCTGAGATATCGTGAGCAATTCTAAAGTTCTCTCGCGAGAGACCATCCAGAAAATCGCCGGCAATCGCTTCTCGTGGCGCAAAGCCAATTGCGTGTACCAGACCATCGAGCTGGGTCCAGGATTTGCCGAGGTCTGCAAAGACGGCGTTAATTTGCTCATCACTGCCGACATCGCAGTCAAATATCAATTCGCTGCCGAAATCGCGGGCAAATTCAGTGATTCTGTCCTTAAATCGTTCGCCGACATACGTGAAGGCCAGTTCGGCGCCCTCACGATGGCAGGCTTGAGCGATGCCGTAGGCGATAGAGCGATTCGAGAGTACGCCCGTAATCAGTATTTTTTTACCTTGCAAGAATGCCATGTCAAACTCCTGTCAGACCATAAACCGGCGTGTGTGCCGGCCAAACGCGCCATTTTAGGGCGTATGACCAGTCAAGGGCAAATGTCATCGAATGAGGCTTGAATGCGCGGTATCGAGCGAAAAACGCTATGCTTAACGGGTTTACGCTTGCAGACAAGTCCATGATTAGAATTTTCGCCAACATTATTGTTGCAGCAGTCAGCAGTTTTTCTGCCTCGGTTTGGGCCGCGCATGCATTTTCTTTGTATGACACGCCCAAATATCCGCCGCAATTTACTCACTTCGACTACTTAAATCCGGATGCCCCTAAAGGTGGTGAGCTCTATCTCGCCAATCCAGATTCACGCACTAGCTTTGATAAATTCAACCCGTTCTCAATGAAGGGTGTTGCGGCAGCTGGTGTGTCTAACCTCATGTTTGAATCACTCGCCATCAATTCAGCGGATGAAGTGGCAACCATGTATGGCTTGTTGGCGGAGGATATGACGCTATCACCTGATCGCATGGCGATGACGTTTAGGATTAACCCGAAAGCGCGTTTCAATAACGGCGATGCAGTGCTGGCTGAAGATGTGAAGCATTCTTTCGATACGCTGATGGCTAGAGGTGCGCCGCAATTCAAGATGATTTACGCCGATGTAAAACAATGCGTCGCAGTGGATGAGCTGACCGTCAGATTCGAATTTAAAACAGCGAATCGCGAATTGCCCTTAATCGTCGGCGGTATGCCCGTGTTTTCCCGCAAATGGGCAGCCGGGACATCGTTTGACAAAATTCAGTTAACTCCACCCATCGCCAGCGGTCCTTATTTGATTGAAAAATATGACTTAGGCCGATCGATTGCTTTTAAGCGTAATGCTAGTTATTGGGGTAACGACATACCCGCACGCAAAGGTGCGTTTAACTTTAGCCGCATCATGTATCGTTTCTACAAAGATGATGTTGCGCGCCTTGAGGCTTTCATGGCGGGTGAGTTTGATGTAGTGGTGGAGTACCGTGCCAAAAATTGGGCGCGTGCTTACAAGGGCCCGAAATTCGAACGTGGAGAACTCATCAAGGCGACGCTCAAGCACTCAAATGGTGCCGGTATGCAGGCCTTTGTAATGAATTTGCGGCGGCCACAATTTCAAGACGTGCGCGTGCGACGTGCGTTGGGCTTGGCGATGGATTTCGAATGGATGAATCGTCAATTGTTCTACAGTCAGTACACGCGTATCGATTCATTCTTCAGCAATTCTGAGTTGGGTGCGAAAGCATCGCCATCACCGGCAGAATTGGCCTTGCTTGAACCTATGCGTGATCAGTTAGATCCTGCAGTGTTTGAGCCTGCGCCCGTGCCACCGACCACCAATGCGCCTGCGTCATTGCGAGCTAATCTTTTGCAAGCGCGTGATTTGCTCAAGCAAGCAGGATGGGAATATCAAGATGGCGCCTGACGTAATTCACGTGGTGAGATTTTTACCTTCGAAATTCTAGATGATCAATCCGCACTCTCACGCATCATTGCGGTGTATGTACGCAATCTGGAAAAGCTAGGTATTCGCGTGAATCAACGCACGGCTGATTTTGCATTAGTGCAGAAGCGGATGGAAGAATTTGATTTCGATATGACCAGTCAGCGTTTCGGTGATGTGACCAGCCCGGGCAATGAGATGTTTGACATGCTGGGTTCGAAAGCGGCTGATGAAAAAGGATCGAGTAATTACTGGGGCTTGAAAGATCCGGTGGTTGATAAGCTGGTGACAGCATTAGTTAAAGCCGATTCACGCGAGCAGCTGGTTACGGCATCGCGCGCATTAGATCGTGTGCTGCTACACAAATACATCGTAGTACCCCATTGGTATTCAGCGACGCATCGCGTGGCGTATCGCAATCGTTTCGGCATTCCTTCCGTTGCACCAAAATATTATCAAGCCGATCCGTATGTTATTTCGAGTTGGTGGCAAGTGAAACCAAGGCAGTAATAAAAACGAGTTGAGATTCCATGAACCTCTGGTCCTACATAGCTAAACGAATTTTGTTGATGATTCCCACGCTGCTGGGTGTGATCGCCATTACCTTCGCAGTGATTCAATTTGTTCCCGGTGGTCCGGTGGAACAAGTGTTGATTGAACTTAAAAAAGGGCAGACGGGTGCCGGCGAATCGTCTGGTGCTGGCGCTTCTGAATATCGCGGTCGTCAAGGCGTTGATAGCGAGCGCGTTGCCGAGATTAAGGCGCTGTATGGGTTTGATAAGCCGCCCGCTGAACGTTTTTGGCTCATGCTTCAGGGCTTTGCTAAATTCGATTTGGGTCAGAGTTTTTATCACCACATGGATGTGTGGGAATTAGTGAAATCTAAACTACCGGTATCGATCACGATAGGTCTGTGGACTTTTTTTCTTACGTACTTTATTTCGATACCACTTGGTGTTGCCAAAGCGGTGAGAGCAGGAAGTCGATTTGATAGTCTCACCAGTATGTTGGTGTTGATCGGCTATTCGATTCCAGGTTTTGTGCTAGGCGTTTTTTTATTAGTGGTTTTTGCCGGTAGCAGTTTTGTGCAATGGTTTCCTTTGCGTGGGCTGACCTCAGATGATTGGGAGTCGCTTTCTTGGTTTGGTAAAACCATCGACTACCTGTGGCACATTACCTTGCCAGTCACCGCGTCGGTCGCAGGCTCATTTGCTGTGATGACGATGCTGACTAAAAACACTTTTCTTGAAGAGATACGCAAACAATATGTATTAACAGCTCGCGCCAAAGGATTGTCTGAACGAGTGGTGCTTTACAAGCATGTGTTTCGTAATGCCTTGATACCGCTGGTGACCGGTTTCCCTGCTGCGTTCATCGGTGCTTTTTTTGCCGGTAGCTTGTTGATAGAGACCTTGTTTTCTCTCGATGGTTTAGGCCTGTTGTCGTATGAGTCGGTGGTGCGACGTGATTATCCTGTCGTACTAGGCACCTTGTATTTGTTTACGTTAATAGGGCTCGTGGTGAAATTGTTAGGAGATTTATGCTACGTATGGGCTGATCCACGCGTGCAATTTGAAAGTCTAGCGCGATGAGTACAAATACTTATTCCGCAGCAGAGCCATCGATCTCACCGTCGCGACGCATATGGCTGCGCTTTAAACAAGATAGGCGCGGCTATTGGAGTCTGGTGCTGTTTCTTATTCTGTTTGTGTTAAGTATGGGTGCTGAACTCATATCCAATGATAGGCCGCTGCTGGCTCGTTATAACGGCCAGATCATGTTTCCAATTTTGACGGACTATGCGGAGACAGCGTTTGGTGGTGATTTTGATTCACCAGCCGATTATCTTGACCCTTTCATTCAGCAGCAGTTTCAAACAGATGGCAATTGGGCGATTTATCCCATCAATCGCTATCGCTATGACACATTAAATTATTTTGCTAAATCGCCTAATCCTGCGCCGCCTACAACAGATAACTGGCTAGGCACGGATGATCGCGGACGCGACGTGTTCGCGCGGCTAGTGTATGGATTTCGCGTATCGATTTTGTTTGGTCTGGCGCTCACCATCACTGGTGTTGCGCTCGGTGTGATTACCGGAGCCGTGCAGGGCTACTTCGCGGGCCGAACGGATTTATTGTTTCAGCGCTTTATGGAAATTTGGGGCTCCATGCCGGAGCTTTACCTGCTCATTATTTTTGCGTCGATCTTTGAGCCCAGCGTTTTATTGCTCTTGGTGTTGTTGTCGTTATTCGGATGGATGGGTTTGTCAGATTATGTGCGTGCCGATTTTCTGCGTAATCGTAATCTTGATTATGTACAGGCGTCACGCGCATTAGGTTTGTCGAACTGGCAAATTATTTGGCGTCATGTGCTTCCTAATAGCATGACACCTGTGGTTACTTTTTTACCATTTCGTATGAGCGCGGCGATTCTTTCATTAACGAGCCTGGATTTTCTTGGATTGGGTGTTCCACCATCGACGCCAAGTTTGGGTGAATTGCTGGCGCAAGGTAAAAATAATTTAGATGCTTGGTGGATTGCGCTCTCAACCTTTGCAGTGTTAACAATCACTTTATTATTGTTGACGAATATTGGCGATGCCTTGCGTAATTCTCTCGATGTACGGAGAAAGACATGAGTCTATTACGCGTTGAGAATCTTTCGGTCAGCTTTGGCACTAATCGAGTTGTCGATAACGTCAGTTTCCGAATTGAAGCAGGTGAAAAATTTGCCTTAGTGGGTGAGTCTGGCTCTGGCAAAACCGTGAGCGCATTAGCACTAATGCGTCTTTTGCCTGAGGCACAGATACGTGGCAATCAACTGTTTGACGGCCAGAAAATTCAGCTGATGTCTGAAAATGCTTTACGTCAGTTGCGCGGTAAAGATATCGCGATGATTTTTCAAGAGCCGATGACGGCCTTGAATCCGCTGTTCACGATTGGTAATCAAATTGCTGAAGTGTTGATGCTGCACGAAGGCTTAAGTGCACGTGAGGCAGCTAATCGCGCGGTTGAATTATTGGAAAAAACAGGTATCCCTGAGCCAGCTCGTCGTGCCTTGTCTTACCCGCACCAACTCTCAGGTGGGCAGCGGCAACGCGCCATGATTGCCATGGCGCTCGCATGTAAACCTAAGCTCTTGATTGCAGATGAGCCAACGACTGCGTTGGATGTAACGATACAAGTTCAGATTCTTGAGTTACTAAATCAATTACAGCGCGAAGAAGGTATGGCGGTTTTGATGATCACGCATGATCTGAACCTCGTTAAAAGTTTTGCTGATCGTGTGGGCGTAATGCAAGACGGGCGACTCATAGAATCAGCAGATACAAATCGATTGTTTGGTCAGCCGCGGGAAGAATACACCCAGCGCTTATTAGCCAGCCATGCTAAGCGCATGGTGGATGATGCAATACCAAATGCTGCGCCTTTGTTAGAAGCTAAAGGCGTTCGCTGTAGCTTTTTTATTCGCAAGGGCTGGTTTAGACAAAAAGAATTTGTCGCCGTTGAAAGCCTCGATATTTCGCTACCACGTGGAGAAACATTGGGCATCGTGGGCGAATCGGGATCGGGTAAATCGACACTAGGCATGGCTTTGCTGCGTTTGTCAGTGGCTAAGACGCAAGGGCAAATTCGGTTTAACGGTAACAACATCACTGAAATGAGTAGTAATCAGCTACGTTCTGTGCGAGCTCAGATGCAGGTGGTGTTTCAAGATCCGTTTGCATCGCTTTCGCCGCGTCGAACGGTAGAGCAAATCATCTGTGAAGGCTTGGAGCTGCATAAGCCAGGCTTGCCGCGCCATGCCTTACGTGATGCGGTAGCGGCTGGTTTGCAAGAGGTAGGTTTGTCGCCCGGGCTGATGTCACGCTATCCCCATGAATTTTCGGGTGGGCAGCGCCAACGAATTGCGATTGCGCGCGCGCTGGTTTTGAAGCCTGCATTAATTTTATTGGATGAGCCAACCTCATCACTGGATGTTTCCGTCCAATACCAAGTGTTGGAATTGCTGGCCGATTTGCAGCGCAAATATGGGATTGCTTATCTATTCATCAGTCATGATTTAGCCGTCATTCGTGCGATGGCACATCGTGTGATCGTGATGAAAGATGGTTTGGTGGTGGAGAGTGGTAAAACTTCAGACGTTTTGAATTCGCCGCAAGAAGCCTATACCCAAAAATTATTAGCGGCGGCTAATTTTAAATTGAGCGAGCCAGAGTCGGCGGCAACCACGCTTGTGTCGGAATAATTAACGGTGTTGGCGTTGGTGTTCTGATTGCCCGTGCTTAGGCCGTCTACTATCAGCAGCTTTGTCAGTTTTGCTTTTGCCTTTTTTCGGCGCACGAACCTCTAATTTTAACGACTGGCCAGGAGTTAGCTTGTCGTCCTTCATGCTATTCCACTGACGTATTTCAGCGACTTTAACTTTGTAGCGCTTTGCAATGCTATCGATGGTGTCGCGCTTGCTTACTTTGATACTGATTTTTTTGCGAGGCGGTTCGTCTGCTTCGACCGCTAGCATCGCATTGTCGGCAATATCTTGACTGATATCTTTGTCCGGAGTGGAAGCTAACTTTGGAACCAGCACGGTTGATCCCGCCTTAGGATGCATGTTGGCTGGAATCGAATTAGCTTCGCGAATAATTTCGGGCGTGGTCTTAAACCGGGCCGCAATACTCTCAATACGTTCACGTGCAGCGGTTACCTTGTGCGCAGTCCAGCTCGACAAGGCCTTGGTCCAGTTGGACAGATTTTCTTTAAATTTTTCTGCATTCGATTCGGGTAGCAGAATTTGTGTCGATGGGCTACCAGTAATCACTGGACGATTAAATTGTGGATTCAGTGCTCGAAATTCTTCCATTGGCAATTCAGCCAGCTGTGCAGCTAATTTCACGTCGATATCGCGCGTTTTTTTGATCGTAACAAAATACGGTTGATTTTCTACCGTAGGCAACTTAACGCCGTACTGCGATGGCGTTGCAATGATATTTTTTACCGCTTGCAGCTTGGGATAGTAGTTACGTGTTTCTGCAGGCATGTAGGGCGAGAGACTATTGAAATCCGTCGGCCTTCCTGCTGCTTCGGCTTTGGCAATCGCACGCGAAACTGAGCCTTCTCCCCAGTTATAGGCGGCCAGCGCTAATTGCCAGTCGCCGAACATCCGATATAACTTTTCTAGGTAATTTAACGCAGCGTTGGTTGATGCAAGCACATCGCGACGCTCATCGCGAAAGGCATTCTGCTTTAAGTTGTAGTCGCGTCCTGTGCTGGGAATGAACTGCCACATGCCAGCCGCTTTGGCGCTCGAAAACGCCTGTGGATTAAAGGCGGATTCTATAAAAGGCAGTAACGCAATTTCCGTCGGCATTTTGCGTTTTTCTAGTTCTTGGACGACGTGGAACAGATAACGTGATGCGCGCTGCGAGATACGTTGTATGTATTCAGGGCGCGCGCTGTACCAAGTAGTTTGTGTCGAAACCAATGGATTATTCAGGTCGGGGATCGCATAACCTTTGCGTATTCTTTCCCATAGATCGAAGTTTTCAATCTGAATATCTTCTAGTTGAAGAGCATAGTCGGGCGGAAGAGCTACGCCATCAAGGCCTATAGGTTCGCGCTCGAGATCTTTGATAAGTTCGCTGCGTTCCGAGTTGACGGTAGACGGTGCAATGGTTAAATCGTTTCCATGGGCAATCGAAGCGCTCAGTGCAAGCGTAAGAAATGCTGCACGCTTAAACAATTGTGCGAATTGGAAAAGCTCTGACTGCCTGGGAAAGATCTGCAAAAGTATCAATAATCTGGTGGTTAGCCTGGTAAGGCTGTGCAGGGTCACATCTAGCTATGACTTGCAGGTTGTAATCGGAGAATGCACTCGACGATGATAACTAGGTCAGAGGCCGCCTCAGCTTCATCGTCACTGATCAAAGCAAAGGACGATGCATATAGGAACCACGCCAGTGTAGTTAACGAAATGAAAGCAAGTCAAGGGAAATGTTAGCAAATCTGGCGATTGATGGTGACAGTTTGCTAACGATGTTAGTCAATAGCCATTATCGGAAAGAATTTTTCCATTCTCGAAGTGCGGCAAACGCTGCTACTGCCGCCACAGGTTCGGCATGGCTTAACTTCCCCGTATTTAGCAATGTTTGAATAATCGCTGGCTGATCATAGCGAAGGAAAGGATTAGTTTGCTTTTCTTCACCTAAAGTGGAGGGCACGGTCGATTCACCACGCTCACGAGCAGCCTGTACTTGTTTAAAGCGTGCAGATAAAGCGGCATTGTTGGGTTCGACGGCTACTGCAAAGCGAAGATTAGATAAGGTGTATTCATGCGCACAATACACGTTGTAGTCATCATCTAACGCGGTAAATTTTGCAAGTGATTGTGTCATTTGTTCAGCTGTTCCTTCAAACAATCGACCGCAGCCACCAGCAAATAGCGTATCACCACAAAAAAGCCAGTGCTGATCGTGTTCAACATAAGCGATGTGACCTGCGGTATGTCCGGGAACATCCAGCACATCCAATGCAAGACCCAGTTGCGCAAAGTTCACCCTATCGTTTTCAGACAGAGTATGGGTTACGCCGGCAATCTTTTCTTTGGCGGGACCATACACGGGCACATTCCAGCGATTTTGTAACTGGCTGACTCCACCTGCATGGTCAGCATGATGATGAGTGAGTAAAATAGCGATTAGAGAAAGTTGACGCGCGGTGAGTGCTTCAATAATGGGGCCGGCATCCCCCGGGTCGACCACAACGGCATGCTGCTCATCGTGTATCAGCCAAAGATAATTATCGGCAAACGCCGGCACAGCTGTGACTTGTAGTGATCGATTAACTGGCATGAGTATGGTAAGCAACGACTCCGAAAATTTGATTATATCGCTGAGCGAGTGGTTCCATACGCCGCCGGGTAGTTACGCGCGCACGTGGGAGCAGGAACGCCTGTCGGAGTTAACCGCGGATATTTTTGGTTACAACGCGGTGCAGCTGGGTATGCCTGAGATGGATACGCTGGCGGCGAATCGCATGCCGAACCGTTGGTTGACCGATAGCGTTGTTTCGCGTTGCTTTGAAAATAAAGAACAGTCGCATGATGAAGGCGCGAGTCGACAAGTCGTTTTATTACATGATTACGCTGAATTACCGTTTGCGTCTCAAAGCTTGGATCTGGTAATTTTGCCGCATGTATTGGAATTCGCCGCTGAGCCGCATCATGTATTGCGTGAAGTGGAGCGTGTGCTGATACCCGAAGGGCAAGTGATTATTTGTGGCTTCAATCCGGTCAGCTTGTGGGGTGCGCGGCAGATTTTTGGTCGCGTGACAGGCGCTCATTTTTTGCCAGTGCATGGTGAATTCATTAGCGTTCCTCGATTAAAGGATTGGTTGAAGTTATTAAATATGGAAATCAACCGTGGACATTTTGGTTGCTATGCTCCGCCGTGCGATACGAGTAAATGGTTGCAGCGTTTTGGGTTTCTTGAAAAGGCGGGTAATCGCTGGTGGCCGTATTTGGGTGCCTTGTATATGGTGCAGGCGATCAAACGAGTGCAGGGCATGCGCTTAGTGGGCCCTGCGAGGCAAAAGCAGGGCGCGCGAGTGCGCAGTGTTGTTCCTGTCATTAATCCTATGAACAACAAGCAGACAGATGAGTAAAGTTACTATTTATACCGACGGCGCATGCAAAGGGAATCCTGGCCCCGGTGGTTGGGGAGCGTGGCTGATCGCAGGTGAGAACAGCAAAGAGTTATGCGGTGGTGAGCTAAACACGACCAATAATCGTATGGAATTAATGGCGGTGATTGAAGCTTTGAACGCATTGAATCGCTCTTGTGATGTTGTGGTTCACACTGATAGTCAGTATGTTCAAAAAGGTATCAGCGAATGGCTGGAAGGCTGGAAAGCGCGTGGCTGGCGCACGGCCAGCAAGGCGCCGGTAAAAAATGTCGATTTATGGATGGCCCTCGACGAAGCACAGTCGCGCCACACGATAGAATGGCGCTGGGTAAAAGGTCATGCGGGTCATGAGGGCAATGAACGCGCTGATGCACTAGCCAACCGAGGTGTTGAGTTGTTGTTGCAGACCTTGTCTGATGCACGCTCTGATTTTTAGTCGCTTTCGTTTTTAATCACCCACTTCAAAAAAGTATTTTCAAAATGCGTCAAATTGTTCTTGATACCGAAACGACAGGCCTGAACCCCCGCAGCGGTGATCGCATTATCGAAATCGGGTGCGTTGAATTACTTAATCGTCGACTGACGGGTAATAATTTTCACTACTACTTGAATCCCGAGCGTGACTCAGATCCAGGTGCGTTGGCTGTACATGGTTTGACGACAGAATTTTTAAAAGACAAACCCAAATTTGCCGATATCGCGAAAGAGCTATGCGAGTTTGTTTGCGATGCCGAGATCATTATTCATAACGCGCCGTTTGATGTGGGCTTTCTGGATGCGGAACTTGAAAAGCTAGGTTTACCTGTTTTTCCAAAACAGGTGCAAGGCGTAGTCGACACCTTAGTGCAAGCAAAAGAGCTTCATCCGGGTAAACGTAATTCGCTGGATGCTTTGTGTGAGCGTTATGGCATTTCGAATTCGCATCGCACATTACATGGCGCCTTGCTCGATGCTGAGTTGTTAGCTGAGGTTTATCTTGCAATGACGCGTGGTCAAGAGAGTCTGACTATCGATATGCATTCGGATTTTCAGGCAGATGGTGAGAATGATGTCAGTAGTAATTTAGCCGAGGTTCTGATCGTCGCGCCAACTGAAGTAGAGCTAGCTGAGCATGAAGCTTTACTCACGTCACTAGACAAACAAGTTAAAGGTAGCTGTCTATGGCGGCAACCTGTGGGCGATTGATTCGCTTTATGCGATAATCTGCGCCCTTAAGGGAGGTTAGCTCAGGGGTAGAGCGATCGCCTCACACGCGATAGGTCGCAAGTTCGAAACTTGCACTTCCCACCACCGACTCATAAAAAAACCGACCTACAAGGTCGGTTTTTTTATGTCTGCTTAATCTCTGCCCGTTATTAGCTGATTTAGCCGGCACGCTTGCGTGAAATGGCGGCGCCTACACGTAGTTTTTTGTGACCAAATTTTTTAGCCATCACTTTCAGCGGTGGCGTTTCATCACGTGCATGTTGGCGAACGTGAGCCGATGTTCCATCCGTGCGCGGCACCAAATGTTGAGGGCCATTACCGATCAGATCACTGCGCCCCATTCGCTTAAGTCCTTCACGAATAGCTTCCCAGTTATTCGGATCATGGTAGCGCAGCAGCGCTTTATGTAATTTACGAATTTTTGCCAAGCGCGGCGTTTCCACCGTTTCTGAATCTTTAGAAATTTTGTGTAGCGGATTTTTACGCGTGTGATACATGGTCGTTGCCATCGCCATTGGCGTCGGCAAAAAGGTTTGTACCTGATCTAAGCGAAAATCATTTTGCTTGAGCCAAACTGCAAGATTGAGCATGTCTTCATCGGTAGTACCCGGGTGCGCTGCGATGAAATATGGAATCAAATACTGTTCTTTGCCGGCTTCTTTGGAGTACTTATCAAACAGTTCTTTGAAGCGGTAATATGAACCCATGCCGGGCTTCATCATTTTTGACAGTGGCCCATCTTCCGAATGCTCAGGTGCGATTTTTAATAAGCCGCCCACATGATGTGTTGCGAGTTCTTTTACATATTCAGGTGAGCGAACTGCCAAGTCGTAACGTAAACCCGATCCGATCAAAATTTTCTTTACGCCGGGAATATCGCGTGCGCGGCGATACAGCTGTATGAGTTTGCTGTGATCCGTATTTAAATTCGAGCATATCGTCGGATACACACACGACAGACGACGACACGATTCTTCAACTGCCTTGTCTTTGCAGGCCATACGATACATGTTGGCGGTAGGACCACCGAGATCAGATATCGTGCCAGTGAAACCTTTAGTTTTGTCGCGTATCAATTCTATTTCGCGCAAAATCGATGGCTCTGATCGGCTTTGAATAATGCGACCTTCATGCTCAGTGATGGAGCAAAAAGTACAGCCACCAAAGCAGCCGCGCATGATATTGACTGAAAAGCGAATCATGTCCCATGCAGGAATTTTTTCTTTGCCATACACCGGATGCGGAGTGCGTGCGTAGGGTAGATCAAATACATAGTCCATCTCTTCCATCGCCAGTGGCAGTGGAGGAGGGTTGAGCCATACATCACTATCGCCATGCGCTTGCACCATTGCACGCGCATTGCCCGGATTGGATTCCAAATGAAATACGCGCGAGGCATGCGCGTAACTGATGGGATCTTCTTTGACAACTTCAAAGGCAGGTAATCGAACGACGCTGCGCGAACGGATTTCTTTTTGCTGCGCGAGGCGTTCTTCGCGCGTCATGAGTTTGATGGGCATGACCTTGGGCTCAAGCGGCTGACCATCAGTGCCACACGCCGTCGGATCCTTTTCCTTCATTTCATACGGATCCGGATGAGGCTCTACTTTGCCCGGCGTATCTACGCGAGTCGAATCGACTTCACTCCAGTCGTCTGCAGGTTTCCAGTTACGCGTCACCATAAATGCTGTGCCACGCAAATCGCGAATGGATTTCACGGATTCACCCGCTGCCAGACGATGCGACAGATCGAGTAAGGCACGTTCAGCATTACCAAACAAAAGAATATCGGCTTTGGAATCAGTGAGCACGGAGCGACGCACCGTATCTGACCAATAGTCATAGTGCGCAATCCGGCGCAGGCTAGCTTCAATGCTACCGATCACGATAGGTGTACCGGGAAACGCTTCGCGCGCACGTTGGGCATACACGGTGACAGCGCGATCGGGACGTTTGTTGGGGTGACCGCCTGCGGTATAGGCGTCATCCGATCGTATTTTTCGATCAGCCGTGTAACGGTTGATCATGGAATCCATGTTACCGGCGGTGATGCCAAAGTACAGATTCGGTTTACCTAATTCACGAAATGCGTCTGCCGATAGCCAATCCGGCTGGCTGATGATGCCGACCCGAAAACCCTGAGATTCGAGTAATCGCCCAATTAGAGCCATGCCAAAGCTGGGGTGATCGATGTAGGCATCGCCCGTTACGATAATGATGTCGCAACTATCCCATCCCAATTGATTCATTTCCGCACGCGACATCGGCAGCATAGGGACGGGCTTTAAGCCCGGCCGATACGGCGGATAGGTGCGTAGATGTTTGGGTGTGGGGGTCATGCCATGCTTGCAGGTAGAAATTCAGGGCTAGAGTATGCCAGTGTTACCGATAGCGCGTTGGTTGCGGCATTTTCATCATGGGTGCAGCGTTTCCTGTGCTGGGTTTACGGGAATAAGCCATGCGCGCAGTGCGGATTACGCAGTATGCATTATGTATTGCAGATTATTTGAAGGGATTGTCTATTTTGTCTGTCGGTCGAAAGGCGATATGTGCAGGCAGATCGTTGGCGTGTTGAAGATGATTAATCGCTGCATCGAGCACTGATTTTAGTTGCAGTGCCAAGGCCAATCCCACCTGGTCGCGAGTAATCGATAGCGATCCATACATCTCGACCTGATCCAGCCGGTTTTCAATGGTGAGCTGGCCTAGAGTGATGGACTCGGTTTCGTTTTTAAACGGCTGGATGTCGGACATACTGATCCTCATTGGTTTTATTTGCGCGAGCGAATTCGTGGTTCCGGTAAATTAATACGTTTTGATTTTATGTCGGTGGGTACCGTTGGGAAAAGCGTGATACCAATGCGCTTTTCAAGTTCAGTCAGTGAAACGACTTCGTACTCATTACCCACCATATTAGGCGACAGCCAAGCAGCCCCTTCTTTTTTTATCGGGTCGTAAATTGCCTTAAAAATATGCGTCGGTATAAACACTCGCCCATTAATGCGGGCAATGCGGTCACCTTCGAAAGCCGGCCCGGTAATAACGAATAATTCTCCGCGTTGATTTACCAGATGGCGCGTCGCTCCCTCGATGGCAGACCAGAGTATCTGATTGTGCTCTCTATCTTGCGGAACGATATTCGCAAGCGAAAAGCTTTGATGTTGCGATTCCTCTGACGGCATATCGGCAGCGGGCGACATATGGCCGCGGTCATAGCCAGAGCGCGCATAGTCGGATAATTCGGCGCGCTGATCCGATGGGATGTTTTCATCCGCATGGAATGCATCCTTACGTTTGATTTCGCGCGCTTGTACGAGGCTGGTGCGAGTCAGATGTTCGGCCGACCACAATGGCGTTCGTGAAACGCCCGAGTGCATCACGGCAAATGCTTCGTAGCACAGAGCCACAGTATGCGTCTGTAAGCTAGCTCGAATAAAGACAGGCGCTTTGCCATCCACAAAATGTTTGATACAAGCCTGATTTTGCGCAGAGGCGGGTAGCGAGGTGAGCGCCGTCAAACAAAGTAAGAGCGCCAGCAGTAATTGGGTGATTTTTCTCATCTAAATGCCATTGAGGTGTCTTATTCATTTCGAATTGGCCGGTTAAAGGAAGTTCAATTCGGCTTTCGAACGATATTGACGAATTTTACTCTCAAGAAAGATTGAGCTTTCGGTGAACGAGCGTGTCAAAGAGGTGATGGCCTGACGCTGTCTGGCGATGCAGAAGCACATTCGATGAGGAGAAAAAAATGGACTATCAGAATCGGCGCGAAGAATATTCTTGGTTATTCTTGCTTGGAGGGCTGGCAGTGGGAGCCTTAGCTATGTTTGTAGTCGACCCCTCTCAGGGAAGTCGACGCAGATCGCAGTTGCAAGACAAAATGAGTAATGCCACTCACAAAACATCTAAATTAATGGATAGATTTGTCAGAGATGCCCATAACCGATTGCTAGGCTTGCAAGCACAAGCGCGGCGCATCATGGCACCCAAATCACTCAAGCCGATTGATAACCATGTCTTGGAAGCGCGCGTTCGATCGCGACTGGGTCGCGAAGTTCCTCAGTTCGATGACGTGCATATCAGCGCACGTGAAGGAACGATTAGCTTGTCCGGCAATATCAGCGCAGAAGAAGAGTCGCGGTTACTTGAAATGGTAGAAGCGATACCCGGTGTCCAGGCGGTGCAGCACAATCTCGAGATACGTTCAGCTGACAATGCTATCCGTCGCGCGGGTTGGTCTGTGGTGGATACTGTTTCTGTTGTGTGTGCTGTTAGCGCAGGACTCGGGGTTTTATACCGACTAACGCGTGACCGCACTGCTTTAGCTGAAGCGAGAGACGCTGCTAGGCAATCACTCTCCGAAAATCAACTGGATTTACAGCAAACAGAAAAGCCAAGTCGCGAGAATAAAAAAGTGAATGCTGAATCAACTGAAGAGCAGGGAGATAGGCTGCACTAAGAAAAATTTTTCAAGGAGGGTCATACTTCGGCCCCGCGTTGGCGCTGGGTGTGGGCCTTTGCTTTATCATTCACCGTATATGAATAAAAATAAACGGAGATGAGCATGGCAGATTCGCATCCACTCTTGTGGACGCCCAGTCCTGAGCGCATTGCGCGTAGTCGTTTGAATCATTATCAAGAGTGGCTGGCTACGCAAGGCAAGCACTTTGCCGATTACAACGAACTATGGCATTGGTCGGTCGAGAATATCGATGAATTCTGGGCCTCGATCTGGGAGTATTTCGATATCCCTTGCTCGGTGCCTTATACGCAAGTACTGACAAATCGCGCTATGCCCGGTGCGCTATGGTTTGAAGGCGCTCGACTGAATTTCGCCGAGCAGTTATTTAGATTTAATGTCGATCAAGGCAGCGCCGATAAACCTGCAGTGATTGCCGAATCTGAAACTCGCGAGCGCACCAGTTTGTCATGGCAGCAGCTGCGAGAACAAGTTACAGCGGTTTCAAATACGTTACGCGCTTTGGGAGTGCAACCCGGCGATCGAGTAGCAGCTTATCTTCCGAATACACCGGAAGCTGTGGTGGCATTTTTTGCATGCGCCAGTGTTGGTGCGATTTGGTCATCGTGTTCGCCAGATATGGGTACGTCGAGCGTATTGGATCGATTTTTACAGATCGAGCCTAAGTTACTGATCGCCGTTGATGGCTACCGTTATGGCGGCAAAGACTTTGATCGTATGAATGTCGTTGCCACGCTCAAGAACGAACTTAAAACTCTGCAGCACACGGTTCTATTTCCTTATCTTGATCAAGCTGCACAACTCGAAGGCGCGATGCTGTGGGAAGAATTATTTTCACATCCCGCGGCCCATGCATCACCCATGGTTTTCGAGCAAGTACCTTCTGATCATCCTTTATGGATTCTTTATTCGTCAGGTACCACGGGGATGCCGAAGCCGATTGTGCATGGACATGGTGGAAGCTTAGTTGAAGCCGTTAAGGGCAATGCTTTAGCGCTCGATTTAGGCGAAGACGATCGTTTTTTGTGGTTCACCACGACCGGCTGGGTGATGTGGAATGCGCAAATCACAGCACTCTTAGTCGGATCGACGATTTGTATTTATGACGGCAATCCGGGTTACCCCGACATGAGTCGTTTGTGGCGTTTTGCACAAGAGATGCAGCTCACATTTATGGGAGTGGGTGCAGCGTTTTATGCCAACTGCATGAAAGCCGGTATCGAGCCGGCCAAGATTGCTGACTTAAGTCGATTACGTAGCCTCGGCTCCACCGGCTCACCGCTGGCAGATGAAGCCTTTCATTGGATTTATCAGAAGGTACATGCCGACCTTATGCTGGCCTCAATTAGTGGTGGCACAGATGTGGTGGCTTCGTTTGTAGGCGCGTGTCCTGTGTTGCCTATCTATGCGGGTGAAATGCAATGTCGCTCTTTAGGCATTGCGGTGCATGCGTTTAATGATCAGGGTGACTCCGTCATCGATGAAGTGGGTGAGTTAGTCGTCACTCAACCTATGCCGACGATGCCCTTATTTTTCTGGAACGATCCAGGTAACAAGCGTTATCTCGATAGTTATTTTGATCATTACCCCGGCGTATGGCGGCACGGCGACTGGATACGTATTACGCCGCGCGGCGGTGCCATCATCTATGGTCGATCCGATGCCACGATTAATCGCTATGGCATACGTATGGGAACTGCCGAGATTTATCGTGTAGTGGAAGAGTTACCTGAAGTTTTAGACAGCATGGTGGTTGACTTAGAATACTTAGGTCGCGAATCGTATATGCCATTATTTGTGGTTTTGCGAGAAGGGCAGGCGCTTGATAATGACATCGAGCATCGTCTGCGTGAAAAAATTCGCACACAATTATCAGCACGTCATCTACCGAATGAAATTTTTCTCGTTCCAGAAATTCCTCGCACGCTAACCGGGAAAAAGATGGAGCTGCCAATCAAAAAACTTTTACTTGGCACACCGATAGAGAAAATTGCGAATCCTGATGCGATGAGTAATCCTAGTTCGTTGCACTGGTATGCCGCATTTGCACAGAGGCGTTTGCAGGCAATGAGTTCGTAACTCTGACTCACGCGCCGACGATCCAACCTTCCAGAGCATCATGTGCGGGCAGGCCGTAGTTAGTATCTCGGCGCTGCCAGCCCCAGGCAGCTAACACAGCGCACAAGACAGCATCTAATAAATCACCGCTGCCATCATTTAGTAATGGCTGTCTAAATTTGCCTGTTTCTAGTTTGATGCGATAGGGATGCTCAGGCTTTTCCAGTGCCTTGATAATCTGCAGTCGCGCTGCACGCCGAGCAGATGTTTGCATAGAAGGCGTATCGCTTTTGTAGGACTCGCGCGTAATCGAACGCGCCACCATGCCGGGATAGGCTTCGAGTGCGATTCGTTGAGAATCACCCGAGTGCATGCAAGGGATAGTGACACCCGCTTGCAATAACAAAGGTGCACCCGCATGCAGCATATAGGCTACGGGTGGGTTAACCCATTTCATTGATGACGATGAGCCTGCAGCGCTATCACCCTGACGATGGATAAATTTATTACCAACGGCCCGGCTATCGCAGACGGCTTTGAAAGTGTTACGAATTTCTTCGCGCGAGAGGGAAGCGTAGTGCTGAATGAGTGCAGGCCATTCGGTGGGCCAGTTCAGGAGAGTAATCAGTTCGCGCGGTAATGAAAATGGAAAATCAAAACCTGCTACCCAAGGCCCTGGAATTTGTAGCCATTGCTCAAATTCAGAGAAGTTATGAAATGTCTGTAATTGCTGCAGCTCAAAGGCATCGTGAATCAGCTGGCCTGATGCAATCGTGATGCCTTTGGCCTTGCGTGGTGCAGACGTAAAATCTACACCATGCAGTAAGGGCGATGCAGTGCTGTTAGCTGGATGCCGTGGCATCCGGTAAGACGACATTTACATCGAGAACTTCCAGATTACCTTGGCGGTCCAGAGAGATTTTGATGTCTTCCGGATTAACTTGAACATACTTGGAAATAACAGCAAGTAGCTCTTGATGCAATGCTGGCATGAAATCGGGCCCGTTATGAATCGTTCGTTCACGAGCAATGATGATCTGCAAGCGCTCTTTAGCAGTGTTGGCAGACTTGTTTTCTTTATTGAAAAGAAACGATAGGAGTGACATATCATTTGCCTCCAAAAATCCGTGACAGGATGCCCGGCTTTTCATAATCCGTAAAACGCAAGGGTATGTCTTCGCCTAGGAAGCGCGCAACGACATCTTTATAAGCTTGTGAGACGTCGCTTCCTTCAACGTGGATCGCAGGATTACCTTGGTTGGAGGCATGCAGAACAGATTCCGATTCAGGAATGATACCTATTAATGGGATGCGGAGAATTTCTTGAACATCAACATAAGAAAGCATCTCGCCCGCATCAACGCGTTTGGGTACGTAGCGCGTGATGAGTAAATGTTCTTTAACAGGCTCATCACCGGTTTGCGCGCGGCGTGACTTGGCTTGGATAATGCCTAGTATGCGATCTGAGTCACGTACCGATGACACTTCCGGATTGGTCACAATAATCGCCTCATCGGCAAAGGTCAGCGCCATCACAGCACCGCGTTCAATACCGGCTGGTGAGTCGCAAACGATGTAGTCGAATCCCATTTCTTTCAACTCGTTCAAGATGCGTTCCACACCGTCTTCGCTTAGCGCGTCTTTGTCGCGCGTTTGCGAAGCGGGAAGTACATAAAGATTTTCGCAGTGCTTATCTTTAATCAGGGCTTGAGTCAGGCTGGCCTCGCGATTGATGACGTTAATCATGTCGTACACCACGCGACGCTCACATCCCATGATCAGATCGAGATTACGAAGACCAACGTCAAAGTCGATGACGGCTGTTTTGTAGCCCAACAAAGCGAGGCCGGATGAAAAACTGGCACTAGAGGTGGTCTTGCCTACGCCACCTTTGCCCGAAGTTACGACGATAATTTTTGCCACGGAAAACTCCTTGTCTGCAGAAGCGCTGATAACATGAATTCAGGAATTTTTTACACTAGCCTTCTTGTAGAAGGCACCCATTTGCTTAATTTAACCATTCACTGTCGTGCTGGCTATAAAAATCGTAATAGTTAAAATCTTAAGTCATTAAATTTTTTTCACTGATCAATTAAATAAAAAATTATTTGAGCGATATTGCGGTAATGTCCAGGCTATCGTTGTTGAGCCGAATCTGAGCAGGTTTTCCAGCCAACGTTGTCGACCAACCTTCGTCAAAGGTGCGATATACGCCAGCGATAGATACCAACTCAGCTTCCATCGACAGCGAAAAAATTCGCGCATCACTATTACCTGAAGCACCCGCTAGAGCGCGGCCACGCAAAGGGGCGTACACATGAATACTGCCATCGGCGATCACTTCAGCACCCGGATTCACCACAGCCATGATCACCAGATCGGCACCGCGAGCATACACACGTTGACCGGCCCTCACTGGCGTATCAATCACCATCGTATTTGCCGTACTCGGCGTTGCTGGCGTAGTAGGTGCTACGGGCTCGGGAACCGCCGCTGCAGGCACTTCACGTGAGGGCGGTGGCGTCAATTCAAATTGTTTGGATTGATCGACAACATCGATGCTCAGTCCATGGCGGCGTATTTCTTCTTCCAGCGTCGGAGGTGCATTACGAACAGCCACTGGATGAAGCCGGTGTTCTTTGAACGTAGAAATTAATGCGGGCCAATTGATCGTGTCCGGTGCAGGCATTGGGCTGAGTGCACTGAAATCGAACAGCGTGAAGTCATCTTCAAAGTAATCAGGAGTTCCGCCGGTGATTTGTGAAAGAGCTGAAGACAATTTCGCTGGGTCGGTGTCGGCCAACAGGGCAGCAACAGCGACCACCGTAGAAATTTTTATTTCCAGGGGCTTCCTGGTTTGGTTCTTTGACATACAGTCCCGGTGTTTAAACAACCGTCGGCACCAGTGATGGGGCGTTCGGGGCAATGCCAAGCCTTGCCGGGCCATATTATACCCTCGGCGCATGCTTTGATCCTACGCAAAGCGGCTGAATCTGGGTGTCTCAGCATCGAAGATCGTCGACCAGTTCACGTAAGTGCTGGCCGGCGCTTACTTCCTATTGAAATTAAGGAGCACAACGATGCCGAATACTCAGCAGCACAATTCATTGGTTGATCTGGCCAAGTACCAACTCAGCGCGTCAACGGAACTGGCGAATGCTATTTTTTCTGGATTCGACAAAATTGATCACGCCCTCCTGGACGTAGCTCACCAGATGCTCGATGCTCAACGAAAAATCGGGAGTGTGGCCGCCAATATGAGCGATCAGTCACGCATGGTTGAATTGCGGGAGTCGGTGGTTTGTCGTCCTGATAAAGCAATGCAATGTCATGAACAAATTATGTCGGCGATGATTGAAATTCAGACGGAGATTGGTCGATCAACACGGCAATATTTTGAGCGATTGAGCGAATTGTCTCGTGGACAGTTACAGCGTTTAGCGCATCAATCCGAGTTTAGTAGAGAAAAATCTCAAGCGAAGGAGCTGGTAGCAGGCAGTCCCTTTGCAGGAATGCTTTCGGTGTGGAGGGATACATTTGAAGAAGCAGGCCAGGCCATGGTGGAGACTGTGGCAAGTGTTCAGAATGGTGCGGATCATATTAGTGAGGCAGCTCATGAACTGACTCATGATTCTATGGAGGCTGCTCAGGGAACTCACTCGAGATCTATTAGCTCCCACAAACGGCAAAGGAGTGAACAACGTAAAAATTAAGCCGCACGTTATTCGTTAGGCTTGATGCCATTGATAAAAAACATTGGATAGCCTGGGAGGCTACGCCAGCCGAGCTGGCTTACCAGACTATCCTCAATTTTAGAAGAGCGTTACGCAATTAGCTATCTCAACGTAGCCTGAATGGATCCATGATTGCTATCTCATACGCGTTCCGACTTTTAACGACATTTTAAAGAGAAGCTATTTGCAAGTCGCTGTTACCCGAGCTGGCATTACCGTTACGAATCAGCGATGCTTCACGTGCCTTCTTGCTGGCTTTTTTCGAGCGAGCGCTTGAGGGCGGAAGTCGGCGCAGCGTACGAAGTGAATCAATGTCCTTAATTCCTATCGATCGCTGATCGACAGTAATCAAGCCAAACTCATTAAACGCGGACAGCGTGCGGCTGACTGTTTCCAGTGTCAGTCCGAGATAGCTACCGATTTCATGACGTGTCATACGCAGATTAAACAATTTGCTGGAATAGCCCATTTCTGCAAAACGTTCCGACAACGATACTAAAAAGCGAGCAACACGAGCTTCTGCGGACAATGCGCCCAGCATGCTAACCATACCTTGTTCACGCACAAGTTCACGACTCATCACGCTGTACATAGCATGTTCCAATTCGGAATGCGTGCGTCCTAAAGCGATAAACTTTTTGAATGGTAGAAGTATTAAATCGCAGTTGGATAAGGCGACGGCCTCAGAAGCGTATCGTTTTGTGTGAATTCCATCGACACCAAATAAATCACCTTTCATAGGAAAGCTTAGTACTTGTTCATTGCCGAATTCATCGATCAGAACGGTTTTTAGAAAACCCGAATGAACAATGAATAGCGTGTCGAAGGGTTGGCCTATGGTGTGTACGCGCTGTCCGGTTTTGAATTGCACATGCTGAAATAAAAACTCTTCGTCATTGACTGATGAAGTTGCTGGTATACGCAACAGTTCACATAGTTCTTTTAAATTTGACCAGAGTTTGCCTTGTCTTTGCCAGCTAGTATCGCCGGTCGCTGCACTAATGTTGAGGTTGCTGCCCGGTTCTGGACGAGTCTCGGGAACGTTGGGTGAAGTCATGTTTACCTCCAGGAGTTTAGGGCTGGGACGGAATGCTTTGTTTCAGAAATAGTCTGAAAAATTGTTTCTTGTTTTGTTATGGATGGAAAATAGCTAATCATTTTTTGAATCAACGACATCGGCCCAGTTTGAGTAGTTGTGGGCAGCGAATCAATCACATTGCAATTTATTTGATGGCTTTGCTTCATAGGTGAAAGAAGTAGTTAGTATCAACGCTGATTTCAGTGATGGCTATCGGATATCTCTGAATGAGCGTGTCTGCGTTACTGATTAAGAATGAGCTGATTCTGAGATTTTTTCTATGAGATTTATCCTTCCCGTTAGATGTTTTTACCATGATCAAAACTCAATTATTTTCGTAACGGTAGAAGAAGGTCATGAGTAACGGCATATCGCACTAAATCAGCGAGAGATGAGCTATTCATTTTTTGCAAAATACGACTTTTATGACTGCTTATAGTTTTTGTGGATAGGTGTAGTAATGTGCCGATCTCAGTCGCCGTTTTTCCATTTACGAGTAAATTGAATACTTCCATTTCGCGATCTGATAGCGAGGTATGTGGAAGCTTTTCATTCATCGGCATTGCATCAATGGCTAGCTGTTCGGCTACATCCATACTGATGTAGGGTCGTCCTGTGGCGACTCGTCGTATTGCGATGACAAGTTGAGTACCTGCGCCTTCTTTCGTCATGTAGCCCAGTGCCCCGGCTCGAATGGCACGGGCGGCATATTCGCGTTCTTCATGCATGGTCAATACCAAAATATGTACTAGAGGGACTTCTTCCTTGACCTGTCGTATCAGTTCCATGCCGCCTTTGCCGGGCATGGAAAGATCCATAATCAATACATCACAAGGATTACTTCGTATCGACTGCAATGTTTCGAAACCATTAGTTGCTTCGGCGCATATTTGAATATCTGTGAACGGTTGCAAAATGTGTTTTAGGCCTTCTCGCATCAGTGCGTGGTCATCCGCAATGACTACCTTAATCACGATTCCGTCCTGTTTTCCGCTAGCGTTGCGTTGTTTATGTAGATCAAATTCATACCTTCAGACCGGGAGCTCAGGGGTGTTTTTTGCTGGGCAGAAGTTCATTATGCTTGCTCCTTAGTAACAAAATGACAACATTAAGGCTAAATGTAACAGCTTTTCGCAAAGCGACCTAGATGATTTGCATCAAAAATTTTGAGTGAATCAGATACTTGTGATTCGTTACTTAGTTTGATGGCCGAGTGACACCGGTCAATATTTTTTGGAGGAAAAACTCATTTATTTAGTTGTACTGAATCCCACGTAATGCTTTGTAAATTACTCAGGTCCTGCCGTTGAATGCGGCTGCGGAGGCATCAGCTTAGCCGGTTAATAGTGGTACACCATTTGGAGAGGATTAAAATTCTTAAAACTAGAAGGGTTTTTTATCGTGCTGTAATTTTCTGCTGTTAGTCTGTTACCCTTCATCTCTTTTAGGGTACTAGTATCGATCATGAATATTCAACCGGGTGAGATAGGGCACATCATTCAATTAGCGACTGCGCCCGTTTTTTTGCTGACAGGAGTTGGTACCAATATGCTGGTGTTAACCAACCGATTAGCTCGCATTATTGATCGCACCAGAGTGCTAGAGGAGCGACTGGTAGAAGGTGCGCCCCCTATTACTGCCAAATCCAGAGCGGGTGCCTTTGATGAGTTAGATGTCTTGTTTCGTCGAGCAAAAAAGATTAATCGGGCGATTTTCCTCTCTACTTTTTGCGCTTTACTAATTTGTTTGGTCGTGGCGGTTTTGTTTGTGGCGGATGCGCTAGATTTACGATTAGTGACGCCTATCGCTGGCCTGTTTGTGTTGGCGTTAGTTTCGCTGACAGGAAGTTTTATAACTTTGTTGAGAGAAGTCTTGCTAGCCACTGAGTTCCAAGACATTCTGCGACAGAGAATAATCCGAGACAATCCGCCCTAAATTATTTTTCATTCGATTAAACGGCCATCACCTGTCGCTACACTCTGAAAATTTTTATAAAGAGCTTATCAATTCGCAGGTGGATTCAAATAGGGGGTGGCCCGGTGTTCCAAAGGCATCGCAGATCGTCAGATGGTTATAGCCATTCAGCAAAACATCGTGACGATGATTCTCAAACCAACTTTCAGCAATCAATTGGTTTTGACGTTTAAATTCTTCAGATTCGAGATCGCCCACCGAGGTAATAAAAGGAGCTGCATGCGACTGTGGCATCCAGGCAGGCGAGAGTAAACTGACGCGCTCAGTCGTCAATTGCAAATCATCCGCCACAAAATCCACGTAGCCAACAGCTTCTAGATCAAACAAGCCCGACATTAGTACACCGGCTTTCACCAAATCGACTGGCAGATCGCTCGCCCATTCATCCCATTGGGCCGCCATCATCATGGCAGCTAAATGACCACCGGCGGAATGACCCGCTACGACTATCCTTTCTGGATCGTAGTCATAGCGTCCGGCATTTCGATATAGCCAAGCCAAGGCGCGTAACTGTTCGCGAGTAATCTCTTCAATGCTTGCCGTCGGTGCTAGCGTGTAATTGGTGAGCGCCACATTGAACCCGGCGTCTCTGTAGCCTGGTACGACAAAGGTGAAATCAGATTTGTCGAGCGAGCGCCACCAGCCACCATGAATAAAGACTAGCAGAGGAGCTGAGCTTTTGTGTGCCGGATAAAAATCTAATCGTTCACCGATAGTCGATCCATAAGGTACATCGAGTAAGCCAGCATGCGTCCGTCGAACCAAGGCCGAGTCACGCTGCCAGCGCGAGAAAATTTCTGGATGATCGGGTATGGAAGCACGTGCGTTGTACTGCTGACTGTAATAAGAAACGAGCGATTGATTAGCGGCGGATGGGTCGGACATCAAGATCTCCTTTTTTTATATTTTTTAAGAGTGTAATAGTTTTGCCCTCCTGTTAAAAGTTAGGATCATCAGCTTGACGTTGACGTAAAGGTCAATCGTCGCCTACACTAAACCCGTTTTGGTGCTCGCCCGTCGGTTCCGACGGGTAGTAAACGGGAAACACGAAGCCTTAGCTCAGGCCATTTGCTGAGATAACGCCAACGTGTGCTGCCCCCGCAACGGTAAGCAAGCGCATGGTTCGCCATGCAGTCTGTTTCGAAAGCCACTGTGTGTTTTAACGCATGGGAAGGCGAAATAGATCGCTTGTTAGCCCGGATACCGGCCATAACAGGTGGGATTGACGAATCGGGATGGTATTCGTCGGACCGTAAATGCAGTGGGCTTTGCCCGGCACATTTTCGCCCGATAGTCTCGTTGTCTTTCCTGGTAGGTCGACCTGCGGGGAAGCGGGTGGACGGCTCCATCGTTCAAAAAAATGAAAACTATTCACACCCATACGAATTCGGGTTGGCGTTTGTCGCTTCTCGTCTCCATGTTGACTTTGGCTTTTTCTGGCCAAGCATTTTCAGAAGAAGATAAACCAAGTTTGCCGCCTGTGGTTGTTACTGCAGCGCGGACACCGCAATTGCAGAGCGATGCCTTACTGCATACAACGGTCATTACGGCTCAGCAGATTCGCGATAGTCAGGCAACTGATCTGCCATCCTTGTTATCACGTGAAGCGGGGTTACAAATAACGCAAAGTGGCGGAGTAGGTTCTGCAACAGGTATGTTTTTGCGCGGTGCCGATACACGCCAGACCTTAGTAGTGATCGATGGGGTACCGATGACTAAACAAGATGCGACCGGCACAGTCAGTATTGAGCACATGATGTTGGATCAGATCGACCGTGTTGAGATCGTACGCGGTAATGTCTCTAGTATTTATGGCTCGGGTGCAGTCGGTGGAGTGATACAGATTTTTACCAAGGCAGGTTCAGGTGCGCCAGGCATCTCTAGTTCGGTAGAGGTAGGCTCGAGGAATACACAAAGAATGTCGGGAGCTTATCGTGGCATGAGCGATGGTTTTACTTATGGATTAGTAGTTTCAGAGTTTTTTACCAAGGGATTTTCTGCCATCAACACGCGCCAGTATTCGCTAGCTAATCCTGATCGCGATGGCTACCGTAACCAAAGCGTTAGTGGTTCTTTGGCAAAAACATGGTCTGATGGCCATGAAATAGGAATGCGTTTTATGAATACTGTTGGTAAAGCTGATTACGATAGTGGGTATGGACTAGCCACTGATCGCCATGACAGTCGCACCGAAGTCAGTTCGTATTCTGTCTTTAGCAATGATCGAATAACAGACCAATGGATTTCGCGTTTGTCGGTGTCCGATCTGGCCGATGACTATACTAATCGCGAATATTCAACGACAACGAGTCGTAGTCGATATCAATCAAGAACCCAAATTGCTGAATGGAGTAATGAATTCGTTTTGTCATCACAATGGCGAGCCACAGCGGGTACTAACCGTCAGTGGCAGCGCTTTACCAGTGATGCCTATGGGTCTCCGACGACTGCCAGCGTGCTGCCTACAGTGTGTTTGGTGGATTGCAGGGAACGCTTGAGAGACACCAATGGCAATTGAATGCTCGCCAAGATGAAACAGGCAGTTTGTCAGCGACAACCGGTTACGCAGGCTATGGTTTTCAGCTTGATCCGAAGCTTAAACTCATCGCGAGTCTATCGAATGCCTTTAGCGCACCACCGTTGGGTTATCTTTACGGAGCATATGGAAATTCCTCACTGAAGCCTGAGTATTCACGATCAGTTGAAGCCGGTGTTCAATACAGTGATGGACCATCGATTCTTCGTGCCACCGTATTTGAGACTAGAACGAACGATCAATTTCAGTGGGTAACCACCGATATCAACACCGGTGATGGGCAGTTGCGTAATGTGAAAAAGACACGGAATCAGGGCATAGAGTTGAGTGCAACTCATTACTATATGAATTGGGAATGGCGAGTAGGTCTGACGCTTCAAGACCCGATTGATCTAAGTACGGATGAACGTTTGACGCGTCGTCCTGCAGTATTGGGTTCACTCGGTGCTACCACCAAAGTTAATCAATGGCGTATTGGTGGTGATGTGTCATATACCGGTTCACGCTCAGATACATCAGCAACACTCGCAGCGTATTGGTTGGCTAATGCAACGGCCCGTTATCAAGTCGATAAAAAGCTATCGCTTTTCGGTCGTATTGAAAATCTTTTCGATGCAGATTATCAAACGGCGTGGGGCTACAACCAGGCGCGGCGCGGTGTATTCGTTGGGCTCAATTGGCAACCCTAAGAGTGTGAAGTTATGAACCTTACACCGCATAGGCTGACATATGGCTTGCTCATGCTGGCGTGCGTGGCTATCGCCGCGATACTTGCGGCAGGCCTATGTGGTGCGATGGGTTGCGCAATTCCAGCATCAACATCCGATGTGTTGTGGCAGCTACGCATGCCACGCGCATTATCAGCATTCGCCGTCGGCGCTTCGCTGTCGTTAGCGGGCGCGTTGATGCAGCTATTGTTGCGCAATCCACTAGCTGATCCGTATGTATTGGGTGTGTCGGGTGGCGCCGCAGCAGGAGCGCTGGGGCTGACATGGTTAATTCCTGCTTCGTTAATGACCTATGGCCTGCATGTAGGATCATTAGCAGGAGCACTGCTAGCCACCGCTTTACTGTTTGGCTTGGCGAGTCCTGAATTAATCTCTCGTCGTCAGCGACTCAGCGATGCTCATCCTGGCCTGCGTTTAATTCTTACCGGCGTGATGATTGCTGCCGGATCAGGCGCCTTGATCACTTTGCTATTAAGTCTCTCCGACGATACTCATTTGCGGGGTGTTTTGTTTTGGTTGATGGGCGATCTTGATGCTAGTGAATTACTTTGGCCAGTGTGGTTGACGCTAACACTTGCAGTGATTTGGTCGCTACGTAATGCATCGGCACTGAATGTTCTTGCGCACGGTGAGCTAACTGCATTTTTAGTCGGCGTGCCTACCCGTCAATTACGTATCATGGCCTTACTGGTTGCTGCCATCACTACGGCTGCCGCTGTCTCGGTGGCGGGAACTATAGGTTTTGTTGGCTTAGTCGTACCGCATGCTATGCGTCTGTTGATTGGCAATGATCAGCGAGTGCTGCTTCCATACTCTGCGTTAGTGGGTGGTGCAGCATTATGTTTGGCTGATCTTATTGCGCGCAGCATAGTCGCACCCGTGCAGCTACCCGTAGGTGTGATTACGTCATTAGTGGGTGTGCCCGTGTTTTTATTTTTGCTTACGCGGAGTCGTTGATGCTGACCACTCAACAGCTATGTATTAGCGCAGGGCAGCGACGCTTAGTCACGGATCTTAATTGGCAAGTTAAACCTGGCGAGTTCTGGTGCGTTTTAGGTAAAAATGGCGCAGGTAAAACAAGCTTGCTGCATACTCTGGCGGGTGCGGCCACACCGGCACAAGGATCTGTCTTACTTAGCGAACAAAATATTGTCGACTTGGATGCGCTCACGCTCTCGCGTCGGCGCGGACTCATGTTGCAATCGCATTCCGATGTTTTTCATGAATCGGTATTTAATGTTGTTGCAATTGCGCGCACTCCCTTTCGATCCGGCGCTCAGTGGGATACGACGGCGGATATTGCAGCAGTTAAGCACGCTTTGCAGGGTGTGAATCTAGAAGAAAAAATTAATGCAGACATTACCCAATTATCAGGTGGAGAGCGACAACGCGTTGCTTTAGCAGCATTGATAGTGCATTCGCCTGATCTGATGTTGTTGGATGAGCCCACAGCGCATCAAGATGTGGCCTATCAATTAAAGACGATGCATTTACTTCGAGATTTATCACAGCAGCATGCGGTGATTGCGAGCTGTCACGACATCAATCAAGCAACCAGATTTGCTACTCACGTGTTGCTGATGGATGATCAACAGCATTGGCTAGGGCCGGTTGATGAGGTGCTAGAAGCAGAGCGATTGAGCCAGGTATTTGGCTGCAGCTTTCGACGTGAAGGTGAAAGCTGGTTGATGTACTGAATGTAGTTGCAGAGCAGTGCGAGAGTTAGCTTGCAGGTGAGGGCCACAGCACCATTTGTGTACACCGAAACAGCGCCAGCGTTTTGCCATTCGCAATAACAGTAGCATCCCAAACTTGAGTCGTCCTTCCCTTATGCACAGGCTTTGCGTGGCACTCAATACGTCCTTCACGTGCTGTACCGAGATGATTACTCTTTAGCTCTATCGTCGTGAAGCTTAAAGCACCTTCCGGAAGATTTAACATGCAACCCATACCGCACGCCGTATCCGCCAACATCACAATCGATGCGGCATGCAGATAGCCATTCGGCGCAAGATGGTGAGGTTGTACCTCGAAGCAGGCGGTTAGTCCCTGATCATTTGCTGAAGTGACTTGAAAGCCAAGATAATCTGGCAAAGTACCTTTGAACTTCGCTTGAAACTCAGGTGAGTTAGTCAGATCCATCATAAAATTCCTGCAGATATTTTTAAATTAATTTTAGTGGGTGCTTGAACAATGCTTAGTACTTTTGAAGGTGATCTCGAGCTGTATCGATTTTTTCGCATAGCTGCGTTGCGCCTTCAATGACTCGTGGACCCGCGCGATTAATCAGCGTGCCATCTATAGAAAACAAATTATCGAATCGAGTTGCTTTTAGCGTAGGCAGAGCGCGCCAGCGATCCAGGCCTGAGCTTTCTGTATCGGTCATAAGAATGGCATCCGGATTGGCTTTGGCTACAGCTTCAGCACTGACTGACGGCGTAAGAGGTCCTAATTTTCCGAAAACATTCACTGCCCCACATAGCTGAAATATTTCTGCGACCAGATGCTTGTCATTCAGTGTCATCAACGGGGCTGGCCAGATCTGATAAAAAATACTAATAGTTTTTTTGCCGGCATAGCGCTGCTTCAACCGTTCATGATTTTCACGAAACGTTTTTGCAGCAGTACTGCTATCACTGCTGCCTGTTAACTTTGCAAACTGTTCGATCGAGGTAGCAATATCATCAAAGCTGCGTGGCTCACTTTCAAAAATAGTCAGCCCTAGTTTTTTTAGCCGTTTAATTTGCCGAGCATTACTGCCACTTTTCCAGGCAATAATCAGATCAGGTTGTAAATCAATAATGCGCTCAAGGTCTAGACGGCTACCGTCAGCGATGATGGGTAATTTTTTTGCCTCAGCTGGATAATCACTCCAAGCAGAAACGCCCACCACGGTATGACCCGCACCAGCTGCGTAGAGTAATTCGGTAATGTGGGGAGCGAGACTAACCACACGTTTTGCAACGGTGGTAAGTCTCACGGTATGCCCACCGTCATCGACCACAGAGATTTCTGAGTGCGCTGAACTAATGAAGATGAGCAGTGAAGCTAAGCTCGAAACTAAGCTGAGCCAAAAGCGATTTTGCCAGCGGCTAGCATGAATCATATTTCGAGGTTGTCGATCAGCCGCGTTGCTCCCAATTTTGCAGCAGTGAGAACGATCAGCGGCTCATTTTGTGTAAGATCATCAGCTGTGGGCGGTTGCAGATTAATACGTTTTCTGATCGATACGTAGTCTGGATTCCAGCCGCGTGATGCTAGTCGTTGCATCGATTTATTTTCCAACATCGATACATCCAGATTGCCATCTCGTACTGCTTGGGCCACGGCCTGTAATTCAGCATACAGAGTCGGTGCTTCATTCCGTTCGGATTCAGAGAGATAGGTATTGCGAGATGAAAGGGCGAGTCCATCTTCAGCACGCGAGGTATCCGCTGCAATGATTTCTGTGGGTAGGGCAAACTGGCGAGTCATATTCCGGATAATCATCAGCTGTTGATAATCTTTTTTACCAAATACAGCCACGCTAGGCTGTACGCAGGAAAATAATTTCAGTACAACAGTCGTCACACCGTTAAAAAATCCGGGACGAAATTCACCTTCAAGAATATTGCCAAGGTCTGACGGAGGCTGCACGCGAAACTCTTGCGGCTCGGGATATAAATCGCGTTCGGTCGGCGCAAACAAAACATACACGCCTTCTTTTTCTAGTTTTTCTATATCGTCAGCAAAAGTACGGGGATATTTTTCAAAATCTTCATTCGGCCCGAACTGCAGACGGTTAACGAAAATCGATGCCACCACCGGATCACCATGTCTGCGTGCTAATCGCATCAACGACAAGTGACCTTCATGTAGATTGCCCATCGTGGGAACGAACGCCGTGCGCAGTTGGCCACGTAACTGGTCGCGCAACTCATCGATGGAAGAGATGATTTTCATGTAAATAAATAGGTTTCAGGTAGTGAGATAAATCACGTCGGTATGAAGAGTTCATACCGTTGATAAAAAAATCAAAATAATTTGTAGCGATAGATCGTAAGGATGTTCTCTACGTAGGCGAGTAAGCCAGTCTGACGTAGATAGGCGCAAAAGCTTCAGCTTGCGTGATCTCGATTAAGGTTTCTTTGGCCAGCTCGAGCAGAGCGATGAAGTTGACGACGATAACCCGAACACCGCGGGTCGGATCAAAGAGTTCATGAAACTCGACGAATTTTGCTGATTGCAATAGGCGTAAAATCGAGCTCATGTGTTCGCGTACCGATAGTTCTTCGCGCGAGATAGTATGACGAGCAGTGAGTTTGGCACGAAGCAGTAAATCATTCCATGCCGTTTGCAGATCAACGACATTCACATCAGGGAAGCGCGTCACCACCGTTTGGTCGACAAAAATTTGTGTGCGAACAAAATCACGTCCTACTTGCGGCAGGGTGTCGAGTTCAAACGCAGCCTGCTTCATTTGTTCATATTCAAGCAGACGACGAACGAGTTCAGCGCGCGGATCCAACGCTTCTTCATCACCTTCTACCTTTTTCATCGGTAGCAACATGCGGGATTTAATTTCAATCAGCATCGCAGCCATCAGCAAATAATCGGCGGCGAGTTCTAGATTACGTTTTCTGATTTGCTCGATGTAGTCCAGATATTGCAGGGTCACTTGAGCCAGCGGAATATCCAGAATATTAAAATTTTGTTTGCGGATTAAATACAGCAAGAGATCGAGCGGTCCCTCGAACGCCTCCAGAAAAACTTCGAGCGCATCGGGCGGGATATACAAATCATTCGGCAGCTTAAATAGCGGCTCGCCATACAGCTTGGCGAAAGCAACCCCATCGATTACATCGGGGGTGCTGTCAACGGTGGTTTCAGTAGCAGTATTCACTCGTTAAGCCTGCTTAATGATTTTGATAGACGTAGGCTTGCTGCTGCACGCGCGATTCTTTTGTTCTACGCTGGCTATCGAGATCGATAGGCTCCTTGTCCCATAAACGGGCTCGACCCGCCTGCTGAGCTTCTTCGATTGCCGGATCATGGGTTTTCATTTCAGCTAAAAACTCAGTAAATTCAGAGACATAGCCGCTTTTTTTCTTGAATAGATTCATGAAGTCACCCGCATGTTGCAGAGGGGGCGTATTTTACTCCGCGGCGGGCGTTTCTCACCGAATTCGCATGCCGGGTTGTGCACCGGGCCAAGGCTCAAGAATATAAAGACCGGGATTCGCTTTTTCATCCGCAGCTGAGGCGGCTAGTACCATGCCCTCAGAGATACCGAATTTCATCTTGCGCGGTGCTAGATTGGCAACCATTACCGTGAGCTTGCCCTTGAGGTCTTCTGGTTTGTAGGCAGATTTGATACCTGAGAACACGTTGCGAAGTCGACCTTCGCCGACATCAAGAGTTAGACGCAACAGTTTGTCTGAACCTTCCACCACTTCGCAGTCAACAATCTTTGCAATGCGTAAATCAATCTTAGCAAAATCATCGATCGTGATTTCAGAGGCGAGTGCCTCAATGCCCGCTGTGGCAGGTGCGGCGGATGCATCAGCAGTGGGCGCTGCTTCAGCGGCGGGTTCGAATAATTTATCTAGCATGGCTGCCTCTACGCGCGTCATTAAATGAGAATAAGGTTTGATAGCATGCTGATCAGGCATCGCATGTGAAAGATCTGACCAAGAGAGTGGATCGAGATTCATCATCTGTTCAACCTGAAGTGCCAACGAAGGCAAAACAGGCTTGAGATAAATGGTGAGAATACGGAAAGCTTCCAGCAGGCGACTACATACTTCCTGAAGCTTGGTATTGTTGGCCGTATCTTTGGCTAACTCCCACGGTTTGTTGGCATCAACATAGGCGTTGATGTTATCTGCCTGCTCCATCACTGTGCGTAATGCTTTGCCGTACTCGCGTGCTTCATAAAGTGCAGCGACCTCTGGGCCGGCAGCGCGCAAAGCAGAAAGAAAGCTATCGCTATCGGTCGCCCAGGTCATACCCAGTTTGCCATCGAATTTTTTAGCGATGAATCCGGCGGCACGACTGGCGATATTGATGTACTTACCAATCAGATCGCTATTGACGCGTGCAATAAAATCTTCGGGGTTGAAATCTACATCCTCAACATGCGAATTCAGCTTGGCTGCAATGTAATAGCGCAACCATTCAGGGTTCATGCCTACATCGAGATAGCGCAGCGGAGAAATACCTGTGCCGCGTGATTTCGACATTTTTTCACCGCTCACTGTTATGAAGCCGTGTACAAAAATATTGTTAGGCACTTTCATGCCTGCGAAATGCAGAACCGCAGGCCAGAACAGCGTGTGAAAGTACGTAATATCTTTGCCGATGAAATGATATTGCTCAGTGGTCGGGTCCGCCATGAACGCATGATAGTCACGACCCGTTTTTTTGAAATAATTTTTCAGCGATGCGAGATAACCAATCGGCGCATCCAGCCACACATAAAAATATTTACCGGGTGCGTCAGGAATTTCAATGCCGAAGTAGGGCGCGTCGCGACTAATATCCCAATCACCCAGTCCAGAATCACTCTCTAGCCACTCGCGTGCCTTATTGGCGACTTCCGGTTGCAAGCGAGCCGGATCTAAAGCCCATTCACGCAGAAACTGTCCACACTTAGGATCAGATAATTGGAAAAAATAATGATCGGACGATTTCATCACTGGCGCAGCGCCAGTGAGAGTGGAGTAGGGATTTTTAAGATCGGTAGGTGCGTAAACCGCACTACAGACTTCGCATGAATCGCCGTATTGATCTTTGGCGCCACATTTCGGGCACTCACCTTTGATATACCGATCCGGCAAAAACATATTTTTTACCGGATCAAAAAACTGTTCCACAGAACGCGAGGTAATCAGCTTGGCGTTGTCACGTAGTCGACGATAAATGTCTTGAGACAGCTCATGATTTTCTTCGCCGTCGGTTGAGTGCCAGTTATCGAAGCTAATGTAAAAACCATCCAGATATTGCTTGCGACCCGCAGCGATGTTGGCAACGAACTCCTGAGGAGTTACCCTCGCTTTTTCTGCAGCGATCATAATCGGCGCGCCATGCGTATCGTCGGCGCATACAAAATGCACTTCATTTCCGCGCATGCGCATGAAACGCACCCAGATATCCGCCTGAATGTATTCCATGATGTGACCAATATGGAATGCACCGTTGGCATAGGGCAGGGCGGTGGTAACGAACAGCTTACGGGGATGGGTATTTGGCAGGACGGCGCTCATGGCGGTCGTTTGGAAGATAGAAACAAAAGCAGGATTCTATCAGTGCAGCCTTATTATCGGGCCTGCCGCTAAAATAGCGCTTTATTTCAGGCCGCAGTAGTCATGCGTGCCATCACCTCATTAATTACCCCACACATGACCGTACGCACCCGTTTTGCTCCCAGCCCGACCGGATATTTACACTTGGGCGGCGCTCGCACTGCCTTGTTTTCATGGGCTTATGCCCGTCGTTTTCAGGGTAAATTTATCCTGCGCATTGAAGATACGGACCTGGAGCGCTCCACACCCGAAGCCGTGCAAGCCATCATCGACGGCATGCAGTGGCTGGGCTTAGATCATGACGAAGGGCCGTTTTACCAGATGCAGCACATGGACCGTTATCGCGCTGTGATCGCCCAGATGCTGGCCGAGGGCACGGCTTACCACTGCTATGCCTCACCCGAAGAAGTGGAAGCTATGCGCGAACGACAGCGTGCCGCAGGCGAAAAGCCGCGCTATGACGGCACCTGGCGCCCTGAAGCAGGGAAGAGCTTGCCTGCTATCCCCGCAGGTCGTCAGCCCGTAGTACGGTTCCGTAATCCGCTCGATGGCGATGTGACGTGGGATGATGCAGTGAAAGGCAGCATCACTATCTCGAATCGCGAGCTGGATGATTTAGTCATTGCGCGACCCGATGGAACGCCGACCTACAATTTTTGTGTGGTGGTGGATGATTGGGATATGCGTATTACCCACGTCATACGTGGTGACGATCATGTGAATAACACTCCACGTCAGATCAATATTTTGAAAGCGCTCGGCGCAACCTTGCCAGTGTACGGGCACGTACCGATGATTCTCGGATCCGACGGCGAAAAACTCTCCAAACGGCATGGCGCGGTAAGCGTTATGGAGTATCCCGCTCAAGGTTATTTGCCCGAAGCTATGCTGAACTATTTAGCTCGATTAGGCTGGAGCCATGGTGATGAAGAAGTGTTTTCTATGGATCAGTTTTGCGAGTGGTTTGATTTGGATAATCTCACCAAATCGCCAGCGCAATTTAATCCTGAAAAGCTCGCTTGGTTGAATAATCACTACATAAAATTAGCTGATAACTCGCGACTGGCCGCATTAGCCATGCCCGAGCTAGAACGCGACGGTGCTCAATTAGCCGGCGGCCCCGATCTAAGCGCAGTGATTGCCGTGGTCAAGGATAGAGCCAATACCGTGAATGAATTAGCCGATGCGGCGATGCTTTTTTACCGTCAGCCTCAACCTGATCCAGCTTTATTGACACAACACCTGACCGATCCGGCGCGCACTGCTTTAAAACAATTTGTCGCAGCTGCCCCAGCCATTGATTGGACTAAAGAAGCGATTGCGGGTCTTATTAAGCAAGTTTTAGCGGATCATCAGATGAAGATGCCACAGCTAGCCATGCCATTGCGTCTGTTAGTAACAGGCCAGTTGCAGACACCTGCGGTTGACGTTGTGTTGACTTTATTTGGTCGGAATGTCGTGTTAGATCGAATTGGTCAGCATGTTTCATAAGATTTGCATGCCTTTGGAGATTTACAGTCTGGAAAAGATTCGGCTATAATCCCGCTTCTGCCGCACAGGGGGGTATAGCTCAGCTGGGAGAGCGCTTGCATGGCATGCAAGAGGTCAGCGGTTCGATCCCGCTTACCTCCACCACCTAGCTGAAAACCAAGGGTGCAGCAGTAAACGCAGGTCGGCATTAAATATAGGTCAGTAGTAAGGACAGATCACTGTCCCCATCGTCTAGAGGCCTAGGACATCACCCTTTCACGGTGAGTACCGGGGTTCGAATCCCCGTGGGGACGCCAAAATTCCCCGCCTTTGCCCCGAAAAATTCGGGAGTAGGCTGGAAAATGGCAAAAGAAGCGGCTGAGTAACCCTCAGCCGCTTTTTATTTGTGGGTCTCTGCTGCAAAGTTTGTGACGCGTAAACGCACCCGCAACTGATCACTTTTTTCATCTAGCTCAACCAGTCGAACAATTTGCGACAGAGCTTGTTTTGTCTTAAGTTGGTAATCCTCAGCAGCTTTATCTAGTTATTTTATAAAAGCTTTTAGCGCAGCGCGAACTTCCGATTCTGTGAATTTTAGTGCGTGCACTATCGGTTCATAGCATTGAATGTTTTCATCAGCCAATCGCAGTAATTCAGTGCGTTCTGCTTATGTGATTTGAGCGTTTTGCGTATTGCAGCACATAAATTATCTTCCGCGTTCAATCGGACTCCACGATCGGTAAGTTAAACCGACACTTTTGCGAACGCGATCGACGGGAATGGGGTGAAGTCAGCGAAAGTAGGTTATAGTGTACTCATGTGTACACAAATAAGGAGGCATCATGGTCTCACTTAAGGTTGGAATTCGTGAATTCCGCAGCCAATTACCTCATTACCTGCTAGAGGTCGGACAGCCACTCGCCATTACCCGCCATGGCGAAACTATCGGGTACTACATTCCGACCCACGATAAAACCGCCTCGGATGATCTTAAATCCTTGCGGGCTGCGGCTGAGAAGCTGGATACGCTGATTCAAGAGTCGGGTATTGACCCGGAAGAAATTGTAGAGCTGTTCAACGCCAAGCGTCGCAAAGCTAAATAATGTCGGTTCGTACTAAGACACTAGTACTCGACGCTAATATATTGATTCGCGCAGTGCTTGGTCCACGTGTCAGAAATCTCATTCTTAATAACGCAGATAAAGTCAGATTGTTCATCCCGGAAGTTTGTCTTGCAGATGCAAAGAAATACCTTCCCGAAATCCTTTTAGGTAAAGGCTTAGATTCTTCCGCTGCAATTGCCTTATTGGATTGCTTAATGAGTCGTATCCAGACTTTGGAAAACGAATGGCTGGAAGATTTTGAAGAATCTGCTAGAGGACGCATGCAAAGTCGCGATCTGGACGACTGGCCTGTTTTAGCCGCAGCCCTCGCACTCGATTGCCCAATCTGGACGCAAGATTCGGATTTTTTTGGGGTGGGGGTGGTTACCTGGAGTACTCAGCACATAGAAAGTTTTTTCCTTAGTTGAGTCTGGTGTCGCTTAACTTTCAGGCTGATTTTCCTCCAATGCGACAAAACTGAAATAGAGTCTAAAGCCTTCAGGATGCCATTATTACCAACGCTTTACGCTAGAGAGTTTTTTTGGGAATTCGCTTTTTGATTTCACGAAATTCCTCATAAAGTCCGTTTATTTTTCGAACGTTCTATGATGCCGCCAGAGGCGCGTGGTTTCAATAAAGAAGGTATTCAATTTGTTTAGTTGCGGACTTAGCCGGCTGAAATGATCAGTTCCCTGTAAGTAATACAACATAGCTCCAGGAGAAAGATCAGCCATCGCTTTGGTAATTTGGAGCAAATACGTTTCATCGCGAGCCGCATTGGTAGCCGCGTGTGCAGCATTCTCTTTTTTGGTTTCATCTTCAAGTGCTTTCCCCAAGAGCATTAATTTTTTTTGTTTATTGGGGTGGCAGTAGTTCTGATATTCAAACAGAAGATGAACTTTAATTTCAGTATCGACCAGGGTCATCGCTTGGTTTTGCTTCGCAAGCTTTTGGCGCGACTCGTTTGCTTTTATGGGGGGTATTGCGTTCATAAGATAGTCAAATATAGGGGGAACATGCCGTTGCCTCTGAGTTTGGAGATAAACTAACTCAGTAGTCATCCGTTCAGATTGGTTCCATGATTTTAGGCAAATACAAGTGTGGTAGGTCGTGTTGCCAATAGTTTCGACCGTCTCAATAAACTTTTACTTCCTACAAACTATCTGATCTCAATCGGTGTCGGTGGTATGGGTTCAAAGTTCATGGGTTTAAGTCGTCCGCATTTACCCTTGAACAAAGGATGTCCTTTGCGCGTTTTTTTCTCCATGGCGGTGATGATTATTTCGCCGCTGGGTCGGTTGTAATAAAAATCGATGATATCGATGTAGTCATCGACCATCATTCGTTTGTAGGGAATAGCAGCTTTGACGGCATAGTCGCTGATGTTCGCAGCGAACAGTAGACGACCTACCATGGCCAGATCAACCCGCACCATGCCGGTTGATTCATCGGCTTCGAGATTCATCATGTCGAAGTCGGTAGGAATGGGATTTTCTGGTGTCCAACTGCTGAGATAGAGCGGTGCCCAGCCGCGGCAAACAAAACGCAGTGGCTCTGCGTGCAGATGGATAGAGCACAAGCCAAGCAGCGTCAAAACGATGGTCTTTATAAAATGCATGCGCATTATTTTGCCTCGAAGTCGAAATAGTAGTTTGATGTCTTAGCGATTAAGTTTTATCTGCCCGCTAATATCGATAGCGGCCATTGGACTTCGATGAACTCTTCAGAAGTTGGTAGGGTAGTGATTAACTCATTGCTCAGTTCTTTCACCGCATCAATACCGGTCGCTGAATGATAGCGTGCGCAAGCCGACCAACTGCGCAAATAGCCTAGCAATTGATGGAGTGTCCATTCAACATTCATAGTTAGGCTCGGTGTTTTAATGCGCTCAAATGGGAAAGCTAAATCGCGATAGCAAGTTTCCACGTGATGTCGTTCGGGCGGCCAATATGGACCAATCACATGATGATAAAAATGCTGCAGGCAGTCATTCGTAGCATCATTGGTGACGACGATCATGCCGTAGCTCCATGCAGCAATCAGTCCATTCGGCTTGAGCACACGCCTGACTTCGCTATAAAATTTTTCCAGATCAAACCAATGCAAGGCTTGCGCAATCGTGGCTATGTCTGCACAAGAAGAGGGTAGTCCGCTGGCTTCTGCTGTGGCGACTCTGTACTCAACACGTGCGTGCGCTTTAGCATTGGCGATTTGAGAATCACTTAAATCCGTAGCAATAACTTTGTCGAAATGATTGGCCAGTGCAATCGATGCCTGGCCATTTCCCGCGCCACAATCCCACGCCATGTCATGAGATGCGCATTCTTCGGCGAGCCATTGAAACAAGCCAGCAGGATAGTTAAGCCTATGCTCGGCGTAGCTCGCTGCGACTTTGCCGAAATGATCTACGGCCATGATTAAAGCTGAATCAATACTTTGGCATTGGCTCCACGTTCAACTTGTTGATGCGCCTTGACGATGTCAGCCAGCGGATAAATGCTGGTGGGCGGATGTTTGAAGCCGGGTGCTGATAATGCAGCGCTCACACCTGCGAGTACTTCGTGCATGGTATGCGGAGGCAGTTTGTACACGATGAAATAATAAATACTAATGAACCCCATAATCATTGCTCCAAACGGCATGCTCACTTGGGGCTGATTTGATCCGTATACAACGGCCTTACCATCAAACGTCAGTAGGCTGCCGTACAAGGGTGCATGCGTAGCGGCGTCAACATCAATGATGGCATCGGCACCGCGATTGTTAGTTAAAGCATGTACCCTGTCAGTTACTGATTCAGTTTTGTAATTGATGACATCGTGTGCGCCTATATCTTTTGCCAGCTGAGCTTTTTGTTCGTTGCTGACGATGGCAATGACGTGCGCTCCGGCCATGCGTGCGAGTTGGGTAGCATAAAACCCTACGCTGCCTGCCGCACCCGGTATGAGTACGGTTTTACCCATTAATGAACCGCACGACTGCACTGCGTGCATCGCCGTCATGAGCGGAATGGCGATCGAGGCACCAATTTCAAATGACAGCTCGTTGGGTAATCCCACCGTTTGGGCTACTGGCAAGGTGATAAATTCAGCGGCGGTTCCATATGGTCTATCCCACTGACCATTGAATACCCACACACGTTCACCAAGTAATGCGGGGTTAACACCCTGACCGATTTTGTCGATGGTGCCAGCCCCATCGCTATGCGGTATGACTTCAGGATAGCCGCTACCGCGTGCGGAGACACCTGCGCGTGATTTCACATCCGATGGATTGACGCCGCTAAACGCAAGCTTGACACGTACTTCGCCAGTTGCCGGTTCAGGATCGGATTTTTCAATAACACGCAGCACATCGGCTGCGGGTCCCTTGGATGTATAAATAGCTGCGCGCATAAGGTAGTCCGTTCGTAAGAAAAAATTTTATGTTTTCGGTAACAGATCGTAAGCATAGGCTAGATCTGCCGAGTCTTGCGGCGAATTTTATAACGCGCACGCATTGCCAATTACCTAATCTATGTCTTGCTGGGCGGTGTCAGCCTGCGTCAAATGTCAGCTCTGTTAAACTTGTAGCTTGCGCGGAGTATTACGTAGTATTTTTGCTCCATGATTTGGGCCAATGAGGCCTTATTTATTTTTCAGGATGTGCCATGCCAGGTTTACTTCCCAACGTCGATCCGGACGGACTGCTCGAATTTTCGGTGGTGTACACCGATCGCTCGTTAAACCATATGTCAAAAGCCTTCATGGGCGTAATTACGGACATATCGAGAATGCTTAAAGAAGTCTATAACGCAAAGTCAGCGTTAGTGGTGCCCGGTAGCGGTACCTACGGCATGGAAGCAGTGGCTCGCCAATTCGCTAATGGTAATAAATGCCTGGTGATTCGCAATGGCTGGTTTAGCTATCGCTGGACTCAAATTTTTGAGATGGGCCATATTTCAGATCAACTACACGTGATTCAGGGTCGTCAGCCAGCAGAAGGCTTTGAGGGCGCGTATGCACCTCCACCTGTGGAGGAAGTCACGGCATGGATACGCAAAGAAAAACCAGCAGTGGTGTTCGCACCTCACGTTGAAACCTCGGCCGGAATGATTCTTCCACCAGATTATTTGCGCGCAATCGGTGAAGCGGTGGAATCTGTGGATGGCTTGTTTGTACTCGATTGCATCGCATCCGGTGCAATGTGGGTCGATATGGTGGCCTCCAAAGTTGACGTGGTCATTAGCGCACCCCAAAAAGGTTGGAGCAGCTCACCTTGTTGCGCATTGATCGCTATGAGCGAGCGTGCTCGACAAAAAATTGATGCCACAACCAGCACGAGCTACTCATGTGACTTGAAAAAATGGTTGACTGTCATTGAGACCTATGAAAAAGGCTCGCACATTTATCACACCACGATGCCTACGGATTCGTTACGCACATTGCGTGACACGATGCAAGAAACTCAGGCAGCAGGATTTGCCAACATGAAAAAAAATCAGGAAGAGTTGGGCATCAAGGTTCGTAAATTGCTGGAATCAAAAGGTTTTACTAGCGTAGCTGCTCCTGGATTTCAGGCGCCTTGCGTGGTGGTGAGCTACACCACTGATACTGAGATTCAAAACGGCAAAAAATTTATGGCCTTAGGTTTGCAAACAGCGGCGGGCGTGCCGCTGCAAGTCGGTGAGCGCGCTGACTTCCGCACATTCCGAATTGGTTTGTTTGGTTTGGAAAAATTAATGCACATCGATGACACGGTCCAGCGTCTGGAAACCGCGCTAGAAAAAATTGTCTGATCGGATCAGATTGGTTAGTCGATAATTTGCAGACATCGCCCTTGCTTCTTAGCTGAAGCAAGGGCTTTATTTTTGACTAATTGACTAAACTACACGCGAACTCGGAAAGGCGTGAAATCAGTGCCTATATCCATGTAGTCTTCTTCTTCCTGACGCTTAAGCCAGTTGACGATGCGATAGGTTACGGGGGTCATGACGACTTCCCAGCCAGTTTTAAAAAAGTACTGTGCAATCGCTACGGATATGACTTGCTCTGTTGGCCAGATCGCATAAAAAGCCATCATGTAAAACAGTGAAGAATCCAACGCTTCGCCGACGGCGGTTGACCCTATCATTCGCATCCACAAGTGGCGGCCTTCACTCCAGATTTTCATTTTCGCCATGACATAGCCATTGGCCAAACTGCCAGCCCAGAAGGCCGTGATCGATGCAATCACGATGCGCCAAGTATTACCGAAGATCGTTTCCAGACCTTGTTGGTAGTTGTTCATGTAGTCTCCACCGGCTGGTGTGAGCGATACAACGACCAAGGACATCACTGCAGCAAATGCTAGTGCGGCAAATCCTGCCCACACAGCGCGTCGATCATGTGCGTAGCCGTAGACTTCAGTCAGTATGTCGCCGAAAAGGTAAGAGATCGGAAAAAAAAGTATGCCTGCACCGTAAGTTACTTCGCCTAATATGGGTAGGGTGATGACGGCAGCTTTGCCAGCGCCGATAAGATTCGAACAAAGTAGTACGGTGACAAAGGCCACCAGCAAGAGATCGTAATAGCGATAGCGGCGAACGGCTTGAGTCGTCATGAGCTTATCGGCGGTGATCGCCGTTCCGTAGTAAGACAGTGAAACAGCTTCGATAGTTATTGTGAGTTGTTCTGCTGTTGGACATAGCTACTCACTTACTTAGTTTTTTGCCTTCAAATTACAGCTACCCTTTTCAGAAAAAAGTTTGGGTTTATTGTAAGAAAAAGTTCGCTTATCTGCCATGTCGATATCTTCTTGAGTTAGATAACGACCTGTATTGGTCATGTATTCGTTAGCCATCAAAAAATTACCTGATCCAAGTTCAATCTTGTAGTAGTACTGTTCGATAAAGCGATTGTCGATTCGGTTCTGGTCTTCATGCGCAATAATCAGCTTTTCATCCCATTTGTCTGTCACGACCTTGACTAGTTTCTTTTCTTCCTCATCTTTGCGGGAAATTTTTTTGCTTGATTCGTCAACTATAAAGACGAAATTACACAAATTAGGAAATTCTCGACAGACAAAATCATTGCCACGTAATTTTTTTATAGTGCAGTGGTAGACGGTAGCCTCTGCCGAAGATAACAAGGCTAAACCCAGCACACTGGCAAGGACCGAGCGGATCATAAAGCGTTTTGATTTAGTCATCGCGTTCTCAGGTAATCAGCCACGCATGAAGTGTGACCTATTAATTTTGATTATAGATTAGCACGGGTGCCAAGCTCGGCTGAAGCTGACTTAGTGGGTGGGTAGGGTCACTTCGAACAGGGTGCCTTCTCCGGGCGTGCTGGTGAACCGGATTTCACCACGATGTGCATTGATAACGGTCTTTGATAGCCATAGCCCAACGCCCATGCCCTGTGCTTTATTCGTTTTGAATAGCTCAAAAACTGAAGATTGAAGCTCGTCGGGTATACCGATACCGTTATCTTCCACATACAGCAGCAGTCGGTCATTATCTAATTCGCTACGTATGCTGATAATTTTAGGTAAATTTTCTTGAGCGTTAAGTGTATTAATCGTTCTAGGTGTATCAAGCGCATCAAGTGCGTCGAAAGCATTGTTCAGTAAATTCAGTATCACCTGTTGCAGCTGGGTGGCATCGCCTTGAATAGAAAAACCGGTGGCAAGTTGGGCGTGTAGAGTTACTTGCTTCTCCTTGGCGCGAGGTGCGACTATTGCAAGCGTATCTTTAATAATCTCGTCGAGATTCACTCGGCCTTGTTCCCGTTCAGAATTTTCAAACATGCCACGTAATTTAGTAATGATGTCGGCTGCGCGCCGATTATCCGTAATCACGGAATCTAAAAATTTACGTGCGCCGTTAACATCTAATTCCGGCATATTAAGCTTGCGTTCGACGAGTTGAGCATTCAAGCGGATAGCACACAGAGGTTGATTGAGTTCATGTGCCAGGCTGGCGACCAGTGCACCCATGCCGGCTGTTTTATTTGAGAGGGTCAGCTGTCGGATGATTTCTTCACGTTCGGTGAGCAAGTTTTGTAGTTCGCTTCGGTGTTGCTCTAGCATGATTGCTTCAGCTTCTGCAGCGGCTAAATTGCGCTCATTTTTGAGATTTTTTTGTTCGCGTAAGTCGAGAAAGATACGCAGAAACCCAATATTGACCAGAGTAATAGCAATAAATTGTCCCGCGATCATCACATACTGATCGATACCGGGGTCATAGATGCCCTTAGACCCCAAATCTGCTATCACCATCACTGTTTTAAAGCCGAGAGAGCTGCACAGCACTAGGCCACCCATCATTAGTAGCTGTGGCCCTAACGTTTGGAGCCGTTGGTAAACGAGGTAACCAGTACGAACATAATCGAAGCAGACGAGGGTATAAAAACCAAAGAACATTGTCGACAGTGCTGCGTCGGATGTGCCGGCTTCATAGGCGCTGGTGAGCCACAAAAAATAACAGATGGCAGCTATGGTATGCACAACGACAGCGGGACCTAATCGCTCAGGTAAATAAATGCGCAGTGCAATAATACGGCCACCGTTCCCGATTAACATGAGGAGCTGTGCAACGTAGATGAACGTAAATTCCCCGACCTGCTCACGCAAAGACAGCAATACGACCGATAGACCGCTAACAAGTCCTGATATACACCAAAGGCGTACTTGCGTATTGCGTTGCTCAGAGAGCGCAAACCATATCGCGCCGTGCAAGACCAAATAGGCCATGCAGATCATGAAGATAGTGGTTTGTATGTGAAGTGGCATGCAGATAAAGTCGTAAGTCTGTTGCCTGACTCGTGTAGTAGCTAGCTACTTGAATTGGTAATTGTGGCAGTAATTGGTTTCGCTGCAGGAGCTTCGATATGATCATTAGCGATCAGCTGTCCATGCACACTCGCGCCTGGCTCAACGGTAATGGCGTTGTGTTTGATATTGCCTCGTACTTCAGCACCGTTAGTTAATTCCACGTTACCGCTTGCGATGATGTTACCAATGATCTTACCAGCGACGCGCACATTTTGCGCTTGTATGTCGCCGATAATCTCGCTAGTTGGACCAATGATGACCCAATGATCTTTGCCATCCGATTGTTCTATGTTCCCTTCTAATCGGCCATCAATGCGAATGCTTTCTTCAACCTGAAGTGTTCCTTGTAGGCGCGTGCCAGAACCCAGTACCGAGCTGGCAATGTTTATCCCTTTTCGGCTGGAAGATGGTTTCATTTTTGAAAACTTTGCATGTTATTTTTTTATGTAGGTTACTAGCGAAGTTCAGGTTGAGTAACTGATCTGAAGGGCAAAGCCGTGATCAGAATTCCTGCAAATAGAGTAACTGTCGTTGAGACCCTGTGATTTGGCTACTGTTCTGCTCGTCGCCCGTGGGCTGATTGTTTGCGCTTTTGGCCGCAAATGAAAAGTCATCGACTGCCGGCCCCGACTGAACAGTGGCTTCCTCAGCTGGATTTGGCGCAGAGATTGCCGCTTTGGGCACTAAGACGGGCATGGGTTCAATGTCTGCCATGGGCGTGGCTTGATCTGCTGCGAGTGCAGAGCAGGTTATGAATGACAGCAGGATAGCGTGGATCGGTGACGATTTCATAATGAGATGACTTTTGTGCAGAGTTTCGAAATTCGAATTATTCGCATCATACCGGCTAGCTAAGTTCTCGCACAGGGACTCGTGCTAGCATTCTTTGCATTCTCCCTTGCTTGACTGTTAACAAATGAACTCTATACGTATTGATTTTGTCTCCGATATTGCTTGCCCCTGGTGTGCCGTGGGCTTGGCTTCGCTTGAACAAGCCATAGCCAGTGTGAAAGATCAGGCTAGCGTAGAAATCCATTTTCAGCCCTTTGAGTTGAACCCTCACATGGGATCCGAAGGCGAAGATATTGTTGAGCACTTAACCCATAAATACCGAATATCGCCTGAGCAGGTGGCAGTCAATCAGCAGCGTATTGCGCAGCGTGGAGCAGAGGTCGGCTTTCATTTTAATCAGGCAGGTCGCAAGCGAATTTACAATACCTTCGACGCTCATCGTTTGCTTCATTGGGCTGATGTTGACTACGACATCGAGGCGCAGCACAAGTTAAAACGCGCCATGCTCGAGGCGTATTTCACAAAGGGTGAAAATCCTTCGAATCATGAGGTGCTTCTCGATACCGTAGAACGCGCAGGTTTGGATCGCGCGCGTGCTGCCGATATTTTGAGTAGCGACGAATTTCGTAACGAAGTTAGGCAAAGTCAGCAGTTGTATTTATCACGAGGTATACAGTCAGTACCGGCAGTGATCATCAACGAGCGTTACCTTGTGCAAGGTGGGCAGCCTGCGGAAGTGTTTGAACAGGCGTTGCGGCAGGCGATGGCAGAAGCCTAAATAGCGAGGAAATTTCAGTCATCGAGGTGATGACTGAAATTATTTATAGTTGGGATTTTACTTACACGCGCCTTTGCCGCCCCAATTTCCCGTAGTGACTTCACCATTCAGACTTATCGGTTTGTACCAACCGGTTTCGTGAGCATTAGCGAATTTACCTGTGCCACCTCTGCGCATGAATTTGCCTTCGCGTGCAATGCGACCTTGGGTAAATGCATATGTCAGAACATCCCCATCGGTATCTTCGACGGCGCACAATCCTTCAGCCTCAACGCCGCCATCCGAGTACACCATTGCACCGCCTGTACATTGGCCGCTCAGTTGGTGAAAACGTGAGCCTTCCGTGGCAAACATCTGGGTTGCCGAACGAAAATGGATGAACGTCGCTTTGCTACCCATCTCGACGCGGGTTTCGCCGATATCGACACTGGTATAGTCACCGCACACATCGGCATCTTTTGCGACAGCAGGGCCTGCAACCAACAGGCTAATAAGCGCCTGTAATAAAAAAAATCGTTTCATCAAAGCCTCGTTGTTGAACTATTGTGGAGATTCGCGGGTATTACTTGCGTAACGTCACATACAGTTTGCCACGGTATGAAAAAAAATGTTTGTCCCTGATAATTGGAGACGCAGTCTCAACGCATGTTTAATTTAATACAAAGCCTTGGGTTTAGGTTTGTTTGAATTACTCCCTATGAATTCAATACATACAGTTGATATTTTTTGCGAGGTGATTGATAACTTCGGTGATGCGGGCGTTAGCTGGCGGCTAGCGCGCGCGCTGACTGCGCGTGGTTTGTCAGTTCGATTATGGATTAATGATTTATCGTGTCTTCAGCGACTGCGGCCTTCAGTGGATGAATATTTAGCTGAGCAAGCATTGGATGGTTTTCAGGTCATCGCTTGGAATGGTCAAACTGAGCTGGATTATCAGCCAGCAGATTTAATGATTGAAGCATTTGCATGTCGACTTTCGGATGCAATGCTTGGACGCATGGCAGAAGCAAAACCAACTCCCGCGTGGATCAATCTAGAGTATCTGTCGGCGGAATCGTGGGCCGCGCAGAGCCATGGTTTTCCTTCACCGCATCCACGTTTACCGCTGACTCAGTACTTCTTTTTCCCTGGCTTTGTATCTGAATCAGGCGGCTTGCTTAGAGAAGACAATTTGATGCAAGCGCGCGCTTCATTTGATGCTGATTCACATGCGGAATTTTTGAAAAATTTAGGTTGCGATGTTTCGCCGGGTACCTTATTAGTTTCATTATTTTGTTATGAGCAAGCGCCAGTGCATGAGTTATTTAATGCAATGCGTTTGGGGCCACCCACGCTGTGTTTGGTGCCCGAAGGTGTGGCTACAAAAGCATTAACTCGCTTCATAGGGAATGATTTATCTGTTGGTAAACAAGTGACCATAGGTCATCTAACGATAAAAATTATTCCTTTCTTACATCCCGATGACTACGACCGCTTGCTTTGGAGTTGTGATGTCAATTTTGTCCGAGGAGAAGATAGTCTGGTACGCGCACACTGGGCGCAACAGCCGTTTGTGTGGCAGTTGTACCGACAAGCAGAGGAGTCGCATCTGATCAAGCTGGCTGCTTTCCTCGATCTTCATTGTCATGGCCTGAGTGAAGAGAATGCCAACGCTGTAAAGGCCTTTTGGCAGGCTTGGAATGGTGAGGTCGGATCTATTTTAGATTGGCCATCCTTCTGCAAAGCACTGCCAATGCTGGTGCCTCATTACAGGCATTGGTCGGCGCAGGTGGCATCCGAGGACGAGTTATCGACTCAACTTATTCGGTTCGTGTACAAAATCAGGTAAAATCTTGCGGTTTTTCACTGGCTGATCCCTTTCAAGACTTTTCGTTAGTTTCGTGGGTCGGTCACTTCAGTTACTTCAGATAATCACTATGAAAACCGCTCAAGAAATCCGTGTTGGTAATGTCGTTATGGTCTCCGGTCAGCCTATGGTCGTGATCAGAACCGAATTCTCTAAATCTGGCCGCAATGCATCTGTGGTCAAGATGAAAATGAAAAACCTGCTGACCGAGGCGGGTTTGGAATCGGTTTACAAGTCAGATGAAAAATTTGACGTCGTTAACTTAGAACGAAAAGAAGCAACGTATTCCTATTTTGCTGATCCGTTGTATGTGCTTATGGATGCCGACTACAACCAGTATGAAGTTGAATCGGAAAATATGGGCGATGCTATTCATTACCTCGAAGATGGCATGGTGTGCGAAGTAGTTTTTTACAATGAGAAGGCCATTTCAGTCGAATTACCAACCACGGTAGTGCGCGAAGTGACTTATACAGAACCCGCTGTTAAAGGGGATACCTCAGGTAAGGTGCTTAAGCCAGCAAAAATCGCGACGGGTTTTGAAGTGTCTGTGCCTTTATTTGTGGCGCAGGGCGACAAGATTGAAATTGATACGCGTACCGGCGAATACAAACGCCGTGTTTAATGTGTAGACCGACCTAAAAAAACCGCAGCCCAAGCTGCGGTTTTTTTTGAGTTTTGCCATCCAAAGTAAGCGGCAGTGGCAAGCAAGCTAATCACATTGAGATCGCGCTAGCCAGCAGGCGAAGTAAGTGAGCGTTGAGTTAGGAAATTTTTCGAGTGAAATTTACACACAAATTTCATACGTGCCTCGCCCGCTGAGCCGGGTTTTACTCTCTGAAATTTTAATTTTTCGACAGGACTTTCCGTCTCTTGGTGCAGCGGTTTTCCTGCAGGCTCCATGGCGCTATAGTAGGCGTTGCCGGTATAGGCAATTCTGCCGGAACCACAGTCAAAATAATTCAGATACGTCGATGATTGATAGGGGGTGTTATCGGGGCCGAATTGTGGGACTGACCACGTCGTTCTGAGAAAGGCTCGCAGATATTCTTCCTCGCGCACGATACTAGTCATATCAACATACCAGCTGACCGTTTTGTCCTTATCTTCAGTCTCGGAAATAAGTTTCCACTCAGCGCTTAAGGCGGGCTGAGTAATCACAACCATGAGCAGACCTGCTAACATTGATTTCATGTGTACCTCGTGCGTCTATTACTACAGTAGATCGTACCGGAAATGATGATTTGCTGCCCGCCGCATCATGTACTAACTGCATTGGCTGCTTACGAGTCTTGAAAACCTAGTCGTAGCGAGATGGCTTTTGCACAAGCATTTATTTTTTTTGCAATCACTCCGCTCCAGTTGGCATCGAAACTTCCGGCGGGTCCTATCGCCGTAATACCTAGCCGAATCGTGCCAGTGTGCTCAAAGACGGGTGAGCAGATGGCGTTGATTCCTGGGATGGGTTCCCCTTGAACGCGAGCCATGCCTCGTTTGCGTACATCAGTTAATAAACTCTCAAGCGTATCGGCTTTTAAACCTTGCGCTCCGAATGCTGCTGCGATGCCATTACGTTTTTCTTGCGAAAGTATACGTTCGACCTGACGTGGCGGTAGGAAGGCAGCGAATACCCGACCTGTGGCGGTCGATTGAATCGACATCACCGTGCCCGTGCGCATATTCACGTGAATTGGGTAGCTGGATTCCGCAATGTAGATGATGGTAGGCCCTTGATTACCGAGTACTGACAAGCCTATGGTCTGGTCGATTTCAGCGGCCAGTTGGGTGATCATTGGGATGGCAATTCTTACGGGATCTAATAGCTGAAGACTGATTAGGCCGAGTTGAAGCGCGAAGGGCCCTAGTTCGTAGCGACCTGTGAGTAGATCCTGTTCTATCAGGCCAAAGCTGCTAAAACTCACCAGGTAAGGATGCGCCTTGGCCGATGGCATGCCGGCTTTTTTAGCCAGGTCGCCAAGACTCATGGGGCTGCCTTCGTCGACTAGCGTCGTCAACAAGCGGCCGCCAATCTCAATCGACTGTATCCCGCGACGACTTTTTTCAATAGCTTTCTTAGGTTGGTCAGTCATGTTGGTTATATTTTAATAACATAGTTAACCACTCGGAATAATTCGTTAATAACAAACGGATTGACCTAAAACGAATTCTATCTTACCCTCGGTTGGACTCGCTGCCTAGTGCAAAGACGCATTTGTAAAGATGCGTTTGCAATAGGCCCTGCCATTCAATCATCCAGTTCGTGACGCAGATTTTTTAACGCAAAATCTGTTGAGCGTTCTTGTTACGGAGATAGTCATGAGTACCAAGCCTTTTGCATCGCAAGCCGATTTGCAGGAAAAGAAAACTAGTTTTATTAAGTTGTCGGACAACGCGTATGCCTATACCGCCGAAGGCGATCCGAATTCAGGTGTGATCATTGGTGATGACTCTGTGATGGTGATTGACACCACTGCGACTCCTATCATGGCGCAGTCGCTAATTGCGCACATTCGCGAGATCACTGATTTACCTGTCAAGTATGTGACATTGACGCATTACCATGCGGTTCGCGTATTAGGTGCGTCTGCCTATTTCAATGAAGGAGCGCAGCAGGTCATTGCATCGCGTGGCACCTATGAATTAATTGTTGAGCGCGGCGAGCAAGATATGAAATCGGAAATCGATCGATTCCCTCGTTTGTTTGCCGGTGTCGAGTCGGTGCCTGGTTTGACCTGGCCGACTCTGGTATTCGAGCGCGAAATGACGCTATTTATGGGCAAGCTCGAAGTCAAAATTATGCATGTCGGCATGGGACATACAAAAGGCGACACGATAGTTTGGATTCCCTCGCAAAAAGTATTGTTTTCTGGTGATCTGGTCGAGTACGAAGCAGCAGCTTATACCGGCGATGCACAATTAGAAGAGTGGCCTGCGACGCTGGAGGTGTTGCGAGGAATGGGTGCACAAAAGCTTGTGCCGGGACGTGGTCCGGCATTGCTCAATCCAGAGCAGGTGAATGCTGGCCTGGATTACACACGCGATTTCGTAACCACTCTGCTGTCAAGTGCAAAAGAGGCCGTCGCTGCTGGTCATGATCTGAAAGCGGCGATGGCGCATGTGCGCTCGTACATGGATGCGAAATTCGGCCATGTATTTATTTACGAGCACTGCCTGCCATTTGATGTAACGCGAGCTGTAGATGAAGCCAAGGGCATTAAGCATCCGCGAATCTGGACGGCAGAGCGCGACAAAGAGATGTGGCATGCGCTGCAACACTAAGTTGTGATTCGAGAGCGCGTATGCAGCCCGATTATCAACGTCTTAAATTTCCTTACCAGCAGCCATCGGATTTTGGGCAGACCCCCCCATTGCATGTGCCGGTGGTGGTGGTGGGTGCCGGACCGGTGGGTTTAGCCGCAGCGATTGACTTAGCGCGTCGCGGAATACGTGTTGTGGTGCTGGATGATGATGATTGTCTATCAGCAGGATCGCGAGCGCTGTGTTACGCAAAACGCACCTTGGAAATTTTTGATCGTCTAGGTTGTGGTGATGCAGTCGTCGATAAAGGCGTCTCGTGGAATGTAGGAAAAGTTTTTTATCGTGATGAGCCAGTCTATAGTTTTAATCTGCTCCCTGAGCTCGGCCATCGTCGCCCAGCGTTTGTGAATCTTCAACAGTATTATTTAGAAGGCTATCTCTATGAAGCGGCGCAACGAATAGCTTTGTTAGAGATACGCTGGAAAAATCGCGTTATCGACGTATCTCAGCATGCTGATCATGCGGAAGTCACTATCGAGACCCCCGACGGCGAATACACGGTGACGGCTGATTATGTGATTGCTGCGGATGGTTCGCGTAGTCCGGTTCGATCGTATCTAGGATTGGAAAGCAAGGGGCGGGTGTTTCGTGATCGGTTTTTGATTGCTGACGTAAAGATGAAAGCGCCATTTCCAGCTGAACGATGGTTTTGGTTCGATCCGCCATTTCATCCAAACCAATCTGTACTACTGCATCGAGAAGCCGATGATGTATGGCGAATTGATTTTCAGCTAGGTTGGGACGCCGATCCTGAAGAAGAAAAAAAACCTGAAAACGTGATTCCTCGCGTGCGAGCTTTGCTAGGTGAGAACATCGATTTTGATCTTGAGTGGGTGAGTGTGTATACCTTTGCATGCATGCGCATGGAAAGATTTCGCCATGGCCGAGTTCTTTTTGCAGGCGATGCAGCGCATGGTGTCTCACCGTTTGGTGCGCGTGGCGCTAATAGCGGTGTGCAAGATGCCGATAATCTTTGCTGGAAGCTTGCACTGGTGTTACGTGGCGCTGCCTCGGATAAATTACTCGATACCTATGGCGAAGAGCGTGAACTAGCAGCAGATGAAAATATTTTAAATTCGACCCGTTCGACGGATTTTATTACGCCCAAAAATCATGCGAGTAAAATTTTTCGAGATGCTGTGCTATCGCTAGCTAAAGAGCAGCCTTTCGCGCGCCGTCTGGTGAATAGCGGGCGTTTGTCTTTGCCATCAACCTATCAAGCTTCGTCCTTAAATACTGCGGATTCCGAAATTTTCGACGGCGCTATGTGTCCGGGAGCGTCCGCTAGTGATGCGCCTATCCGCCTAGCCAGCGGCGAGCAGGATTGGTTTGTTCAATTACTCGGGGATGAATTTTCTGTCGTGGTTTTTGCAGATGACTATCAAGCGATTGAAAATTTACCGGATGCGACGGTCTGGCAAGTGCTAGCACCAAAGGCAGGTAATCAGGTAAATAATAAGCAAGTCATCGTTGATTGTGAAGGTTTGCTCGCTAAGCGCTATGACGCACGACCGGGAACGACGTATTTATTTCGACCTGATCAGCACGTGGCTGCGCGCTGGCGTGTATTTAATAAAAATAATATTCAATCAGCGTTGAATAGAGCGAGTTTGCTTGGAGTGACACCATGAGCGCACTAATTACCGACATCAATTTGCCCGACCCTGATGAATTCTATGAAGCACTTCTCGGTGCACATAGTGATCTTTCGCCTGCGCAAAGTGAGGCATTGAATGCGCGCTTGGTTTTACTAATGGCCAATCATATTGGCGATCTGTCGGTTTTGCGTGAAGCTATGAAATTGGCCCGCTCTTGTATCGTGACTGACTCAATGACGGAGCAAGCATAAGCATGTCGACATCAACAAATCACTATCAGTCGGGCTTTGGTAATGAATTTGCGACCGAGGCTTTGCCCGGCGTTTTGCCAGTAGGGCAGAACTCACCGCAAAAAGTGGCGCGCGGCCTGTATGCAGAGCAGCTATCGGGTACAGCGTTTACAGCGCCACGTTCAGAAAATCGGCGCTCGTGGTTATACAGAATACGCCCTAGTGCTGTTCATGGAAAATTCGCAGAAAAAAATCATGCGACGCTTCGGGGTGGTGCATTTGATGAAATAGCGCCTTCACCAAATCAGCTACGTTGGAATCCATTTCCTATTCCTACCAAAGCGTGTGATTTTATTGACGGTCTGGTGACGATTGCAGGTAACGGTAGTTCAGATGCGCAGTTGGGCATGGCGATTCATCTCTACCTTGCGAATCGCTCGATGGAAAGTCGATTTTTTTATAACGCCGACGGCGAATTACTCATCGTGCCGCAGTCCGGCGAATTGTGCTTTCGTACTGAGTTTGGTTTGATCGATGTAAAGCCCGGCGAGATTGCTGTCATTCCAAGAGGAGTGCGCTTTACCGTCGATTTAAAAGAAGATACTGCGCGAGGATATATCTGTGAAAACTACGGTGCACTGTTGCGTTTACCGGATCTGGGCCCAATCGGTGCAAATGGTCTGGCGAATCCGCGCGATTTTTTGACACCTGTCGCGGCCTTTGAAGACAAACAAGGTGAATTCGAACTCATCGCTAAATTTTCTGGGAAGTTGTGGTCCACATCTATTAGTCATTCACCTTTGGATGTAGTGGCATGGCATGGTAATTACACCCCTTACAAATATGATTTGGCACATTTTAATGCGATGAATTCAGTCAGCTTTGATCATGCCGATCCGTCTATTTTTACCGTTTTGACTTCGCCTTCAGGCCTACCAGGAACAGCGAATCTAGAGTTTGTGATTTTCCCGCCGCGTTGGATGGTGGCTGAAAATACCTTTAGGCCACCATGGTTTCATCGCAATGTGATGAGTGAATACATGGGGCTGGTGTATGGGCAGTACGATGCCAAGGCCGAGGGCTTTTTACCGGGTGGTGGCAGTCTGCACAACTGTATGTCGGCTCACGGACCGGATGTCGCCAGTTTTGAAAAAGCCAGCAACGCTGAACTACATCCTCAAAAAATTGAAGCGACGCTGGCTTTTATGTTTGAAACACGTCTGCCGATACGTCCGACCAGACTGGCTCTGGAATCTCCTCAATTGCAAAGTAATTACGTGGATTGTTGGCAGGACTTCAAAAAATATTTTACTAACTGATGGTAGTTATGCATCCAAATTCACCTACGTTGAAATCGTTTATACCGGTTGACCCTTCATCCGATTTTCCTATCCAGAATCTGCCCTTTGGCATTTTCAGTACACGGCAGTCACCTGAGTTGCGCGTAGGGGTAGCGATTGGGGAATGGGTACTTGATTTGGCGCAGTTGGAAAAAATAGGTTTACTCACCCCGGGTAGTCATCCCGTTTTTAATCAACCTGCTTTAAATGATTTCATTGCATTGGGACGATCTGTTTGGCGTTCTACACGAGCACAGATTAGTTTACTTCTTCGCAATGATCATGCGCGTCTGCGTGATGATGCGGTATTACGGGCATGTGCATTAATTCCTATGCATGAAGCTGTCATGCATCTGCCCATAACAGTCTCTGGGTATACCGATTTTTATTCTTCCAAAGAGCATGCAACGAATGTCGGTTCTATGTTTCGTGATCCAGCGAATGCCTTACTACCTAACTGGTTGCATTTACCTGTCGGTTATAACGGCCGTGCTAGTTCGGTGGTGGTTAGCGGTACCGACATACGCCGCCCTATGGGGCAAGTTAAGCCTCCATCCGCAGAGCAGCCGCTGTTTGCTGCCAGTGCTAAATTAGATTTTGAATTAGAGACGGCGTTTATTGTTGGGGCAAACACTGCGCTGGGTGAGTCAGTGAGTGTGAATGATGCTGAAGAGTTGATGTTTGGCATGGTGCTTTTGAATGACTGGAGTGCACGCGACATACAACAGTGGGAATACGTGCCATTGGGACCATTTAATGCTAAAACTTTTGCAACCTCGATATCCCCGTGGGTCGTTACGATGGAGGCTTTGGAACCATTCCGTGTGCCTGGGCCAAAGCAAGAGCCTGAGCCTTTACCTTATCTTCGCCAGAGCGGTGATCATAGTTTCGATATTCAACTAGCGGTCGAATTGCAGACTGCTGAAAACCTTCAGCCAACCACGATTTGCAAAACGAACTATCGCGCTATGTATTGGAGCATGGCACAGCAACTCGCTCATCACACTATTTCAGGTTGCAATCTGCGGGTTGGCGATCTCATGGCGTCGGGCACCATCAGTGGTACGCAACCCGATTCGTTTGGTAGTTTGCTAGAGCTGAGTTGGAATGGGCAGAGACCATTGACGCTGAGTGATGGCCAGACAAAACGCAGCTTTCTCGAAGATGGTGATGTGGTGACTTTGCGTGGCACTTGTGTTGGAGCCCACTATCGCTGTGGATTTGGAACGGTAAGTGGATGTGTACTACCTGCGCTGACCCGCGATTGAAGAATTATTCAATCAAGCTGTGAAGCAGTTATCATTGCGAGTATTAGGACTATTGCGAACTTCAATCTGTAAAATTTAGGCGCGTCTATTGAAGTGCGTTTATTGAACCTCAAAACAAACTGAATACGAGACGGGCAAAGCCCGCGCAAAAGGGAGAAGACATGCAGGAGCCGGGCATTCTGGACACGGAGGCGGAATTCACTCGTGGTCCGCTAGGTGAAAAACTTTACGAATTAACGCGTATTTTCGCGCTGATCGGTGGGTTGGGATTCATCGCTTTAGTTGTGATGTCATTAATTTCTATCGTTGGCCGTAAATTGGTTTCGATTCCTGTGCCAGGCGATATCGAAGTTATGCAAATGGGAACAGCGATTGCTTCTGCTGCCATGCTGGCTTACTGTGAGATGGAGCGTCATCATTTGCGGGTCGATTTTTTCACTGCTTCTGTGTCGCCTAAAACGCGTGAGATGCTGGATGCCATTTCTCATTTACTGTTGGCTATTGTGGCAGCACTGGTTGCCTGGCGTACCGCTGTTTCTGCTGTCTCGATTAAAGAGGCGGGTGAAACATCGATGATTCTTGCGTGGCCGGTATGGATTGTTGTCGCGGCTATCGTACCCAGTTTTATTTTGCTCGCTGTGGCTGGTTTGTATAACGCGATCACTCACTGGCAGTTAGCAACAGCGGGAGAATCAGCATGAGTGGCATGACGATTGGTTTGATTATGTTTGCCGTGCTGATGGTCCTGTTAGCTTTGCGCGTGCATATTGGTATCGGTATGTTTTTGGTGGGTGCTGCCGGTTTTGTGGTCATGAATGATTATGCGTGGCTGCCTTTGCTGAACGCGTTAAAAAATCTCGCGTATTCACGTTTTTCAAATTACGACCTGGCCGTTATTCCTCTGTTTATGTTGATGGGGCAGTTTGCGACTCACGGTGGTTTATCGCGTGCGTTATTTAAATGTGTGAATAATTTTGTGGGTCATCTGCGCGGTGGTGTAGCGATGGCCGCTGTGGGTGCGTGTGCTGCGTTTGGTGCGATTTGCGGATCGTCGCTTGCTACTGCAGCGACGATGGGTCAAGTGGCTCTGCCCGAGCTGCGTCGTTATAACTATGCAGGATCATTAGCTACCGGTGCGCTAGCAGCCGGCGGTACGTTGGGGATCATGATTCCACCTTCTGTGCCCTTGGTGATTTATGCGGTGTTGACGCAAGAGTCGATAGGCAAATTGTTTATGGCAGCCATCGTTCCCGGTGTGTTGGCCATGCTGGGCTATATGCTGGTGATTCGAATTGTCGTGGCTATTAAGCCAGAGGCGGGTCCTGCAGGCGAGCGTGTACCTACCGCGGCAGCCTTGCGATCACTGGTGGGTGTCATACCAATCATGCTGGTGTTTTTAGTCGTCATTGTGGGTATCTATGACGGTTGGGCGAATCCGACGGAAGCCGCATCGATAGGTGTATTTGCTTGCGGCTTGCTGGCTATCGTCGGTGGCATGCGACTTGAGGGCATAGTCAAAAGTATTACGGGCACGGCGCAAGCGACAGCGATGATTTTTCTTGTGCTACTCGGTGCAGATATGCTCAATGCCGGGTTGGCGATTACACAGATGCCAACTGAATTGGCAACGTGGGTGCAGGGCAGTGGTTTGCCACCGCTTTCTGTGATCTTCGCAATTCTGTTGATTTATATTTTCCTTGGTTGTGTGATGGATTCGTTAGCGATGATTTTGCTAACGATTCCTATTTTTTATCCTATTGTTATGGGCTTGGATTTTTGGGGTATGACGGTAGCTGACAAATCGGTTTGGTTTGGTATTCTGGCCTTGATGGTGGTTGAGATAGGACTGGTGCATCCCCCCGTAGGTATGAACATTTACATCATTAACCGACTCGCTAAAGATGTGCCCGTGATGGAGACATTTAAGGGCGTACTACCTTTTCTACTTTCTGACTTAATTCGTACAATCGCGCTGGTATTTTTCCCTGCCATCTCGCTGTATCTGGTGCATACCTTTGGCGCATAAACGTTCACTTTGGTTTGACTATGAAAACATCACCACATCGATTACTACTGTCACTCGCTTTGTACTGTTTTGCAGGTGCTGCTTTTGCACAGACTGTGACGCTGAAGGTACATCATTTTTTACCGCCGGCATCAACAGCGCATAGAAATTTTATTGTGCCGTGGTGCGACAAGATCGCTAAAGAATCGGCGGGTCGATTGAAGTGCCAGATTTATCCCGCCATGCAGATGGGTGGAGCACCGCAGCAGCTATACGATCAAGTCAAAGATGGTGTGGTGGATATGGTTTGGACCGTACCCAGCTATCAGGCCGGTCGTTTCCCAGTGATAGAGGCGTTTGAATTACCTTTCATGGTTCAGGATTCTGAGCGTGCTAGTCGCGGTCTGTGGCATTACGCAGCTCGTAACGCCACTGCGGAGTTTAAGGGAGTCAAACCTATTTTGTTTCATGTGCATGATGGTTCGCTTATGCATACGACTAAAAAGCAGATTAAAACTTTGGAAGACTTTAGGGGTTTGAAGTTACGCGCGCCGACTCGTCAGGGTTCCAAGATGCTTGCTGCTTTAGGGGCAACTCCTGTTCCTATGCCTTTACCGCAGGCAGCGGAGGCGCTGTCAAAAGGTGTCATCGATGGTGTGATGATTCCTTGGGAGGTGGTGCCTGCAGTGAAATTTGATGAAGTGACTAAATTTCATACAGAGGCAGCACCTGGCGAACCGCAAATGTCGAACACGGTATTTTTATTCGCGATGAATCCTGCGAAATACGATTCACTGCCGCCCGATCTTAAAAAAATTATTGATGCCAACAGCGGTCCCGATCAGTCAGCTTGGGTGGGTAAGGTGTTTGTAGATGATGCCTTACCGGGAAAAAAATCGGCTGAGGCTAGAAAAAATACCTTTTACACTTTGCCTGCAGCAGAACTCAAACGCTGGGAGGCTGCTACCGCGAGCGTTGCTGAAGAATGGATTAAAGACATGACATCTAAAGGGTTTGATGGCAAGCGCCTGTATGAGGAAGCAAAAGCGGGTAGCAAATAACCTGCTGTTGTCACTAACAAAAAGTAATCCTTGGTTGTTTTGCGTTGATAAGTAGTTTTCTAAGCGATTGTTTGTCGAGTTGCTTCTTAACTACTGAGTTCGTGCTCCGAACTCAGTAGTTCGCCTAATTTTTGTCGAAGAATTTTCGTTTTAGGTTTTTATAAAACTTTCTTTCTTGCGCGAAGTTTTTTCAATTCAATTACTTTTGAAATAAGCGAACTGCCTAGATAGAAATTTTTTCTATTTCATTTATTGCTTCGATTGATTGTTGCAAGTCGTTGATTCGATTCACACTGTCTGAGTTAGCAGCTTTCGATTCGACATTCGCGCGGCGAAGAAAATAACTATTTCGGCAATATGGTCGCCATCGGTTGATTGTAAAGACCGTCAATATTGCTAATTAGAAAATAAAATAATAAATATTTGATTTAAAAGGAAATTTTCGAATGTTTTTATTTTATTAGTTGTTTTAAAGATACGTTATTTTCGCAAAAATGCATCATTAACGTTTTATTTTCAATCAAGCACTTGAAAATGTTGCACCGATGACATATAAATTAACATTCGAGTAATTGCTCTCGGGCAAGTCGGCCATTTTTTAGGCCGTTTGTCACCTAATAAAATCCCAAGGGGAGATACACCATGGACAAACATCCTTTGGTTTCGCAGGATGGCTACGATCCGAATCGTTTACTGGATGCTTTAATCCAGAAATTGAATCTGAAAAATGATGCTGCGTTGTCGCGCGCGCTGGAAGTGCGTCCACCAGTGATTAGTAAAATTCGTCATCGTACTTTGCCAGTTGGCGCTTCGTTGTTGATTCGTATGCATGAAGTGACTGACTTAAGTATCCGTGAACTGCGAGAGCTGATGGGCGATCGTCGTAAGCGTATGCGTATTAGTGAAGTTGATGGCAGACCTAGAAAAATAGACGACGATCTATAGATAGCTGCTGTAGTAAATATTAGTAGATGCACCGATGACGGTTGCCGACTTTTAAAGCGGCAACCGTTATTTATTAGTGCGAGCTTATATAAAGTTCGACCTTTCATTAGTGCCTTAAATATTTCTTTTGCGGCTGAGATTTGTATTTTGCCCGCAGCCTGAAAGTCCCCCTTATCATCGTTGAGAGCTAGTTTGGCTGAGGTCTGGGCGATATCGTTTTGGTATGCTGCGTCGCATGATGACTTTCTTGGTTTTCGAATGCAGAATGCTGCGCGAAGTATCAAAAAATCTATCGCCGAAGAGCGAGAGGAGACGTGGACCCGTCATGTGAAGGCATGACGGGTTTATTTTTTGTGGGCCGCGATGAGAATTGCCGCTAGAGCCTATGAATGTGATGTTAGGTTTGGTTAGACCTTTCAGGACAATCATAAGCAAATCCTATATCTGGCATCACAAACGAAAAGCAGACATCTCATAGGTCCGTTGCTACAGTTGCATTTGTCTCCTCCAGCCTTCAAAAAGGATGGATTTACCCCGACCCGGCGTATGCCCGGTCGGGTTTTTTTTGTCTTGTTTTGGGCTTGCTCCTGCGCTGGATCAAGTTCAGAAAATCAATATAAATCAGTCAGTTAAGCAAGCTTTCGCTGCTTTATCCACAAAACTGTCCACCGAAAATTGCGTTCATGATCTGCGTTGATGTTGAGGCGGTCTTGGTGTAGCTTCTGCTCATCGGTTTAAGAATACAACCGGTCTCGGTATCTTTAACGGAGGAGCGCATGTACCAAACGATCTTGGTGGCTTACAACGGGACTCCCGAAAGCCGTGTCGCCTTGCAAGAATGCCGTCGAATGGCGCTATCTAAAGCCGCCACTATCCATCTTTTGGCAGTGGTCAGCCCACCTCCCTATCTTTTGGTGGGTGAATTCGCTGCGGCAGCGGTTTTAAGCGTGGAAGAGGGGCTGACCGTTGAAAAAGAAAAAATGGAAAAGGAATTAGAGGCCGGTGCTGCCATGCTGGCGGCAGGTGGCTTAACTGTGGTGCCTCATCTGGAAGTGGGTGAGCCTGTGAGTGTGATTGAAGAGCTAGCCCATGATTTGCAGGTTGACCTGGTCATCGTTGGGCATTCCAGGCAAAAACCTGTGGCGTTACGTTGGTGGCGCGGTAGCACGGATACGCTGCTGGTTGAAAAATTGCGTTGTAGTTTGCTGGTGGCGTCAGGACTGACTACTTCGAGTTAGTGTGGGCGTTTTGCTGAAGCTACTCCAACGTCGCCATGCTCTGTTGGAGTGACGCAGCGCATTTATGAAGCGTGTCATGACTGTGTTTTCGGGGTTGGCTGATTGATCTTCCAGCCAACGATGAAGGTGATACTTTGCTGCGTTTGTCGCCAGCTGCAGCGTGAATTTGGGATCACGCAGCATAACAAAGCGGTTGCGGTACACGGTCAGGTGATCTAACGTCTCGCGTACTCCGAGCGCTGAACGTTTACTGCTCATATTGCCACCCAGTAGATGAAATCGCTTCGCACCTGTCTGTATAGAATGAATGATCATCAAATGTCGGCTTAAGGTACCGAAGCCGAGTGAATCATAAGCGGTGTCATGCGCGGTGATCAGTGAAAAAACATCATCCCCGAATCGACACGCCAAGGTCCCTGCACTCACGCCCTTTGCTGAATTAACTAATCCGACGATGCCGTGTGACCGGATGATGGCAAGTAATTGCTTCGTCGTTTCTGAGTCGAGAGCAGAGAGTTTGTCTTTGCCTGCCATGCGCGAGTGATTGAATCCAACGATCTTTAATAAAGCTTCTTCGCTGATTTGATTACCCGCGTGGATACTATGATTGAAATTAGTTAATTCGCGTTGTGCTCGAGTGAGATGTTTTTTTATTGATTTGCGTGTGGCTTTGCCAAGTTGATTCAAATAATGTTGTTCATCGCCAGGCAGAGTAATGACGATATCTTCGGTGCATGCCCAGCGTAGGTTCGCTCGTGATAGATGCTGCTGAGGTGGAACAACGGCATGAAAGTCGATACGATTTATTTGTTCATCATTCGCAAACACGTACTCGCAAAAATGGTCGACTTCTTTTTTTTTCAGGCGCATCCCTTCATTCACTACGCGTAACGAAGACCCCAGCTTTTTAAATAAAAAAATCGATTCAGGTTTATTGGAATTACTTTCTTTTGTCCATTTGACATAGGTACTGGTTTCAGAAAGATTGGTTAAGTTAAGTGTGGCTAGGGAAGAGTGTAGATTGCCATACAGATCATCGAGTGCTGGTGCCGCAAAGTCAGGTATGCAATGTCGGTATATGGATTCCGACGCGGTAGGTTTTGTGCGAGTGGTCGTCAAGTGGGTTGGTGACATAGTGATGGTTTTTCCTGAGGGCTTTGAGACTATGTGATTGAATGGCTTCGCCTTTTGGGGGCGAATTCCACATCGTTCTTAGATCATCAATCTTGGTTGAACTGGGGTGCGCCTGTTAGAAGTAACCGAAGCTTTGGGCGGCTGATGCTTGATGACGATCGCGATAATCACGTTTTGCGCCGTGCTTTTTTGGCAAAACACGATGAGTATTAGACTTGGTTACCCAAACTGGCTAGACTCTTGGACTTTTTCCCCGAATGCAATGACGGACTCAGGCAAACTTCAATCAGACGGTGATCATCAGGCTCAGGACGCAGCGACGTCGGCCTCAGTATCTCGTGAACAGATCGCGCACGAAGTGGCGCGTCGACGCACTTTCGGCATTATTTCTCACCCCGATGCGGGCAAGACCACGCTCACTGAAAAGCTGCTACTTTTTTCAGGTGCTATTCAGCTCGCGGGTACGGTCAAGGCGCGTAAGAGCGGCCGTCATGCAACGTCTGACTGGATGGAAATCGAAAAGCAGCGCGGTATTTCTGTTGCCAGTTCGGTTATGCAGTTCGAGTATCGCGATCATGTCGTTAACTTACTTGATACTCCCGGGCACCAAGACTTTTCTGAAGATACCTACCGTGTACTCACTGCAGTCGATTCGGCGCTGATGGTGATTGACGCAGCCAAGGGTGTGGAAGCACAGACGATTAAATTGCTGAATGTCTGTCGCATGCGCAATACGCCCATCATTACTTTCATGAACAAGATGGATCGCGAAACACGTGATCCACTCGAATTACTCGATGAACTCGAGTCGGTGCTTGAGATTCAGTGCGCGCCGGTGACTTGGCCGATAGGCATGGGTAAGTCATTTCGCGGCGTCTACCATTTAATGCGTGACGAGATTATGTTGTTCACGCCGGGTAGTGAGAAGGCCGATCAAGAGTTTGAGGTTATCAAAGGTTTAGATAATCCGCGTTTGGCTGAGATGTTCCCAATGGAAATCGAGCAATTAAAAATGGAAGTGGAGCTGGTTCATGGAGCTTCGCATCCTTTTGATCTCGAGTCCTTTCTGAGTGGAAAACAGACGCCGGTATTTTTTGGATCAGCGATTAATAATTTTGGTGTGCGCGAGATTTTGAATGCTTTGCTTGATTGGGCGCAGCCGCCTAAAGAGCGTGACGCCACCTTGCGTAATGTGCGACCGGAAGAGCAAGCTTTCTCAGGTTTTGTCTTTAAGATTCAGGCCAACATGGATCCTGCTCATCGCGATCGAATTGCTTTTCTCCGCGTTTGCTCAGGGCATTTCGAGCGCGGTATGAAAGTTCGCCACTTACGTCTTGATCGCGAAATTAAGGTGTCCTCGGTTGTGACGTTCATGGCGTCATCGCGTGAGCAAGTCGAAGAAGCGTATGCGGGCGATATCATCGGTTTGCCAAATCACGGCAATATGCAAATTGGCGATAGTTTTTCTGAAGGTGAGCCACTGCAGTTCACCGGTATTCCTTATTTCGCCCCGGATTTCTTTCGTTCAGTCCGAATTCGTAATCCGCTCAAAATCAAGCAGCTTCACAAAGGCTTGCAGCAACTTGGCGAAGAGGGTGCAGTACAGGTTTTTAAACCTATGCACGGCGGCGAATTGATTTTAGGTGCGGTGGGTGTTCTACAGTTTGAAGTCGTGGCTAGTCGGTTGATGAATGAATACGGTGTGGATGCCGTATTCGAGGGTACGAGTATCAACAGCGCACGGTGGGTATCGTGCGATGACAAACGTATGTTTACTGATTTTGAAAAATCTTCGGCCGGTGCCAATCTCGCTCATGATGCAGCGGGTAATTTAGCTTATCTGGCTAGCTCGGGTGTTAATCTGAAACTCACTCAAGAACGCTGGCCTGGAGTCACATTCCATGCTACGCGGGAACACGCCATCAAAGTCGGCTAATACCGATCTTCTTCAAAAGACTATCCTCGTTGCTTTGCGCAGCGGGGATGGTTTCAGCTTGCTGATTCGTAGAGAGTTATAAGAAACAAATTATGCCTTTGAGGCATCTCAATCAGACTCGGCAACTTGGTAATTACACTACGTGTGTCCGAGGTGCAGGCTGCAATTACAGAAACATATCATTGTTCATGTGGATCTCGGCCATGGAGGAGATTTTGTTCGCTTTTCGGAGGTCGCACATGCTTACAGTCACTTATTCAATTGTTGCGCTCGAGTTAGAGCAAAAAAAAGTACGTTGGACCTTTTCTTCGCTGCAGAAATACATACGTAACAGTATTCGAAATTTCCGTGCTGCCGGCGGTATCGATTCAGAACAATTGGTGAATAGAATTTCACAATTTGAGCAATATTGTCAGCGACGACGTATGGCGGTATTTCTGATACCGGTTTTAAGACAATGCACCCACGAGGCAGATGCCTTACTCGATGAATTAGAAAAACTGAATGCGGCTAGCGTTACTTTGGTTAAGTCATTGCAGCAACGATTGCAATTGGCTTTAACTAAGGGGGTAGCGATGATAGAAGAGTTATGCGCTTCGCTCGAACAATGTTGCTTGAATTTTTGCCAGCGTTTAAGTCGCGAGGAAGAATTGGTGAAGCTTGCAGAGCGTGTTATCCCTACCGAAGCTTGGTTTGGATTGGCGACTATCTTTTTATCAGAGCACGCAAGTAAATCACGTACCCCAATGCCAGTCATGTTTGACGACGACGATTGAATCTATTTATTTTGTTAAACAGATTTTCATATAAGAACGCTGGTTGAAATGATACGGCTTAGTTACTTGTAAGACTTGCATATCTATCCAATGTTTGGCATGGTTCTGGGAAAGTTACTTACCTTAGAGCCATGCCAAAATTTCTTAGATTTACGACACTCTCACTCCGCGACCTAGTCATTACTTTCGGCCCACCGCTGTTGCTGGTTATTCTGGTCGGCGTAGTCGCCTACCGAATTATCGATCCTTCACCTCCAAAAATAGTTACCTTATCCGCCGGTCAAGAAAGTAGTGCGTATGAAAACCTTGCGAAACGCTACGCTGCGGTGTTGGCTAGAGAGGGTATTCAAGTCAAGGTCGTCCGATCCGAAGGCTCGTATGAAAATCTGGATCGCTTAAAGGATCCCGATTCGGGTACCGATATCGCTTTTGTTCAAAGTGGCTCCACAGATTTAGTACAAGCTGAAAAAATTAGTCTGATTTCTCTGGGGAGTTTATTTGTAGAGCCGGTGTGGCTTTTCTATCGATCAGACACCAAGCTGGATCATCTGCGGCAATTTCGTACATTAAAAATTAATGTTGGCCCTTCTGGCACCGGTGTTCCCCAGTTATTCGGAAAGCTACTAGTGGCTAACGGCGTTAATCCTTCGCACCTTGCGTTGAGTGACATGGAGAACACTGCCGCCACGGTCGCTTTGTTATCTGGAAAAATCGATGGCATGGTGTTTAGTTCAGCCGCAGAAGGTTTGCTAATACAAATGTTGTTACAAACGCCTGGCATGCGGTTGTTCAATTTTCCCCAGGCAGAGGCGTATGCACGACGTTTCCCATTTCTTTCAAACGTGACTCTTCCAAAAGGCATTATTAATTTGGGCCGTAATCAGCCTCCACATGATGTTCAACTGATTGCGCCGACTGCGACCTTGGTAGCACGTGAAGATTTGCATCCAGCGCTCATCGATTTGTTCGTGCAAGCGGCGGCCGAGATTCATGGAGCACCAGGCTAGTTTCAACGACGAGGTGATTTTCCGAATGCGCATTTCACAGAGATTCCTTTGGCACCATCAGCAGAAAAGTATTTTAAGCACGGCCCTCCGCTGTTGAATCGCTACTTGCCCTTTTGGTTGGCAAATTTCTTTGATCGTATGTGGCTAGTGATGGTGGCGCTGGGAGCGCTGCTGCTACCGTTATCTCGGGTGGTGCCGCCTCTTTATGTGTGGAAGGTGCGATCGCGCATCTATCGTTGGTACGGCCAATTGCGTAGCGTTGAAGTCGCCGTTGAAGAGGCGAGTGAGGCGGATAAGCGCGATGTTTGCGTTCACCAATTGCTGCGCTTGGATGAGATAGAGCAGCGTGTCAATCAACTCACCATCCCTTTGTCATTCGCCGAGGAGTTGTATGAGCTGCGTAGTCATATTAACTTCGTACGTAAACGAATTCTTTGGTTGCAGCAGGGCGCAGAGGGTGGCGCCACAGACCAAGCTTCGTGAGGGCAAGGACTTTGAATGCACGGGCTACTTAGTCTTAGGACTTAGCGCTCCTTGGCTCTGGCCGGGTCCAATTGCGCACCATAATAATGCATTAATAACCAAAAGCACCAAAATAGTGCATTAAATGTTTATCTGAGAAATCTTAATTTGATCAACGCAAAACGGATAAATCCTCCGAAGTCATTGGTTAATTAGGGGAAATTTTGCTGGCCTCTTTTAGCTTGGCATTAGGCTTCTCAGCCTTGTTAATGGCATGGAACCTGCTATCATCCCGCCTCGAGTTCCGGTCGAAAAGACGATTCCCATCGGTTAGATTTCAAGTTGGCAATTGTTAGGCCCAGGTTTTTCATTACCCCAGTTTTAGGAAACATTTTTAGGAGATTCGCATGTCAAAGACGGCTGCAGATGTATTGAAGATGGTGAAAGAGAACGAGGTCAAATTCGTTGATTTTCGTTTTACAGACACCAAAGGTAAAGAGCAGCACGTCAGCGTGCCGGTATCGCATTTCGACATGGACAAGTTCGAGACTGGTCATGCATTTGACGGTTCGTCTATCGCTGGCTGGAAAGGTATTGAAGCTTCAGACATGTTGTTAATGCCCGATCCGAATACCGCTTCGCTCGATCCATTTATGGAAGAGACCACCATGTTCTTGCAGTGTGACGTTATCGAGCCAAGTGATGGCAAAGGTTACGATCGCGATCCACGTTCCATTGCCAAGCGCGCTGAGGCCTATCTGAAATCCTCTGGCATTGGCGATACTGCTTACTTTGGTCCAGAACCAGAATTCTTTATTTTCGATAGCGTCCGCTGGGGCGTTGACATGTCGGGTTGCTTTGTAAAGATTGATTCCGAAGAGGCATCATGGAGCACCGGTATGAAAATCGAAGGCGGCAACAGCGGCCATCGTCCAACGGTGAAGGGCGGCTACTTTCCAGTGCCACCTGTCGACAGTTTCCAAGACATGCGTTCGGAAATGTGTCTGATTCTCGAATCGCTCGGTATCCCAGTTGAAGTTCACCACCACGAAGTGGCGGGCGCTGGTCAAAACGAAATTGGTACTAAGTTCTCAACGCTGGTACAGCGCGCTGACTGGACTCAGGTTCTGAAGTATGTCGTTTGGAATGTTGCTCACACCTATGGCAAAACAGCTACCTTCATGCCTAAGCCTATCGTCGGTGATAACGGTTCCGGTATGCACGTTCACCAGTCAGTTTGGAAAGACGGTAAAAACTTGTTCGCAGGCGACGGCTATGCTGGCTTGTCTGATTTTGCGCTGTACTACATTGGCGGCATCATCAAGCATGCACGTGCTTTGAATGCGATCACCAACCCAGGTACTAACTCGTACAAGCGTTTGGTTCCAGGTTTTGAAGCTCCGGTAAAACTGGCTTACTCTTCACGTAATCGTTCAGCGTCGATTCGTATTCCTCACGTACCGAATCCTAAAGGCCGTCGTATCGAAACGCGTTTCCCAGATCCTTTAGCCAATCCTTACCTGTGCTTCTCAGCACTGCTCATGGCTGGTCTAGACGGCGTTCAGAACAAGATTCATCCTGGTGAGGCGGCATCGAAAGATCTGTATCACTTGCCACCTGAAGAAGACGCAAAAATCCCAACCGTTTGTTCGTCGCTTGACCAAGCGCTCGAGTATCTTGACAAGGATCGCGAGTTCTTGACGCGTGGTGGTGTGTTTAGCGACACGATGTTGGATGCCTACATTGAGTTGAAGATGCAGGAAGTCACGCGTTTCCGCATGACGACACACCCTGTTGAGTTCGATATGTACTACTCGCTGTAAATCGAACTAGGTACGCGGTAATCGAAAGGGCGGCCAAGCCGCCCTTTTTTTCGCTAAAATGTTGTATATTTGACAAATAAATAGAGTGACTTTCTGCTATAAAAACATCACTTACTTTCCGTGACCATTTCTTGGTGCTGCTTATGAAAAGCTCGATTGTTTTTGCTCTGGTCCTCGCCGCTTCAATTGACTCAACAGCCTTAGCGCAAGGGGTTTATCTTTGCACTCAGCCGAATGGCACTCGCGAATATCGTAATACGGGCGATACCCGCGGTTGCCGCAAGCTAGAGTTGGAGGCGATTTCTACGATTCCTTCAACGTCCTCTAGCTCGCCACAGGCAAAGCTTGATTCCTCGGGCTTAGCATTTCCTAAGATCGAATCGCAGGTACAAAAACGCCGTGACCAAGACAGGATGCAGATCTTGCTCGAAGAGGTAAGGACTGAAGAGGGAAAACTGGCCGAATTGAAGAAAGAATTTCAAAACGGTGAGCCTGAACGGCAGGGCGGTGAGCGCAACTATGCAAAGTATCAGGATCGGGTAGCCATGATGAAAGAAGAAATGCAAAGGACAGAGAAAAACATTGAGGCACTCAGGCGGGAGATCAGTCAATTAAAATAGCCTCCAAGCACTTTTGCCATACTTCGGGCCGCGCTGTGCGGCCCTTGTCTTTTGGATGACCGTGGATATTCTCTCGACCTCGCTAGGCGGGCTGGACCTGCTAGCTTCTGCAGTACTGGTATTGGACCAACAGGGACGAATTACCTATGCCAACGCGGCTTCTGAAAGCTTGTTGGAAAATTCGTTCAAGGTAATCAACCAGCAGCGACTTTCCGACCTGTTTTTGAATGGTGAGAAGCTGGCGCTTATTTTTGAGCAGGCGCGTCAGCATCAATTCGACGAAAAACGGGAAGATCTCGTTCTGGAGCGCTTGGGTCGTCCACCACTGCAGGTCAATCTCATCATCACCGTTCTGGATGATGTTAACAATCCAGTCCTGATTGAGCTACGCGAAAACGTTCAGCAGATGAAGCTGGATAGAGAAGAGCGGATACTCGATCAGACGCAGGCGAATAAAGAGTTGATTCGCAATCTTGCGCACGAAATCAAAAATCCACTCGGAGGCATTCGCGGGGCGGCACAACTCCTGGAGCTAGAACTGCCCGCGCACGACCTGCGAGAACTGCGTGAGTACACCCAAGTTATTATCAAAGAGTCCGATCGTTTGCAGACATTGGTTGATCGTTTGTTGGCTCCGCACCGACGCCCTCAGATTGTGGGGGACGTCAATATTCATGAAGTGTTCGAGCGAGTTCGCAGTTTGATCATGGCTGAATTCCCGCAAGGGTTAACCATTCATCGCGATTACGATTTGTCCTTGCCCGATTTCCGCGGAGATAAGGAACAACTTATTCAAGCCGTTCTTAATATTGCCCACAACGCTGCGCAAGCTTTGGCCCCTAGAATGAGTCAAGGTGATGCCGAATTAGTATTTCGCAGCCGCATTGGGCGTTCGATTACCATCGCCAAAGTTCGATATAGGCTGGCACTGGACTTGCATATCATCGACAACGGCCCGGGTATACCGGCTGAACTGAAGGATAGAATTTTTTATCCGTTAGTCTCTGGCCGAGACGGAGGTAGCGGATTGGGGCTAACACTGGCTCAGACCTTTGTTCAGCAACATAACGGCGTGATTGAGTGTGATAGCCGACCCGGTTGCACGGATTTTCGTATTCTGATTGGCCTGCCCTGATTCTGTGCGTTTGTTAGGCATATGAAAATAGGTGGCCGAACAGGGGCGGTGAGCGCACTGAAATGGTGCTGGCGATGGATTAAGCTGGACGCATAGCGAAGCACATGAAACCAATCTGGATAGTTGACGACGACGAATCAATACGCTGGGTGCTTGAAAAAGCGCTGGCGCGAGAGAACCTTTCTACCCGTAGTTTTTCCAATGTGCGCGACGTCGTCGCCGCACTTGATTCTGGAACCCCGCAAGTTCTTGTGTCAGACATCCGCATGCCAGGTGAATCGGGTCTGGAGTTGTTACAGATCGTCAAAGAGCGCTTTCCTGGTTTGCCAGTGATTGTGATGACGGCATTTTCCGATCTGGATTCGGCCGTCTCCGCCTTTCAAGGTGGAGCCTTTGAGTATTTGGCCAAACCCTTTGATCTCGATAAAGCGGTTGAACTGATTCGTCGCGCCCTTGAAGAAAGTCTGCGTGAATCAGCAGGTGAGGCCACGGCGGCCGAGACGCCTGAAATTTTGGGTCAGGCGGCGGCGATGCAAGATGTGTTTCGCGCCATAGGCAGGCTATCGCAATCGAATGTGACAGTACTCATCACAGGCGAGTCCGGCACCGGTAAAGAACTGGTAGCACGTGCACTGCATAAACACAGCCCGCGGGCGGCGCAGCCTTTTATCGCGCTTAACACTGCAGCGATACCGAAAGATTTGCTGGAATCCGAATTATTTGGCCATGAACGTGGTGCCTTTACCGGCGCTCAGGCCACGCGACGCGGACGATTTGAACAAGCCGAGGGCGGCACTCTGTTTTTAGATGAAATTGGCGATATGCCTTTCGATTTGCAGACGCGATTATTACGTGTGCTCTCCGACGGACATTTTTATCGCGTGGGTGGACATCAGTCGATGAAAGCGAATGTCCGAGTCATCGCTGCGACTCATCAAAATCTTGAACAACGCGTACGCGATGGATTGTTCCGCGAAGATTTATATCATCGACTCAATGTCATTCGTTTGCGGCTGCCATCGTTGCGCGAACGTCGCGAAGATATTCCCCTGTTAGCGCGTTATTTTTTAAATCAAAGTGCGCGTCAGTTGGGCGTTGAAGCGAAGCGTGTGTCCGATCAGGCGATGCATTTTTTATCATCGCTTGATTTGCCCGGCAATGTGCGACAGCTTGAAAACCTGTGCAATTGGATTACCGTCATGGCGCCAGGTCAAACGGTAGAAATTAAAGATTTACCACCCGAGCTGACCGCTGGGTCACTCGCAGCGACCGGGTCCCCTGCGCTAGAGATACACAGTGAACATGCCATCAACGGTTCTGTCGGACACGCCAGCGATAGGTCGACAGACAGTCCACTATCCAAACTAGTAGGTAGTGTTAGCGAGAGCAGTAGCTGGATACTGATGCTAGAGGCAGAGGCGGCTCAGATGCTTTCTTCCGGTAAGCCAGAAGTGATGGATGCGCTCGGAAAGCAGTTTGAATCAGCGTTAATCAAGACTGCTCTAAAACATACCCACGGACGCAAGAATGATGCTGCAATTCGTTTGGGTATAGGCCGCAACACGATCACCCGCAAAATCCAGGAACTTGGTATTGAAGGCGGTAAAGACGACTAAGGTAGTTAGCTAGTAAAGCTATTTAGCGAGTCTTAGCCGCGCAAGATATTTATAGGCGGATTTTTTACGTCAACGGGTTTTGTGATGATGCGCGATTTTTGACTGGGAGGCGTCCAACCAAAACGCTTCCATAGCGATTGCACATCCGACCCCGGTTTCCAGTCATGCTCACCCGGCCGTTTACCTGTGGCAGGGCGTGGAAATAGTTCATTCAAATTTTTTTCGTTCATCGTAGTGCTCCGTCCAATGAAGTCATAATTCAACAGCTTGTACATCGGTCTAAGAACGAAAATCTTTAGATAAAAACTGTAAACACGCTATTGGCTGGTTTTTGTTCTCACTCATTATGGTGATCAAGCTCCAGATTTGAGTCGTCGCCAGAGCGTTGTGCGACTGATGCCCAGATGGGCCGCCGCTAGTGCACGGTTGCCGTCAAAACGCTCAAGGATATTCTCAATATCAGCGGCTTTTTCATTCGTGGCGAGGTGAATCTGGACCGAATTCCCTCTACTGAGTTCAGGTGCGAGTTTGATTAACAGCGACGGTGTCAGCGCCTGCAGCGGCTCGACCGATAAAACCAAAGCAATACGCTGCATGAGATTGCGTAGCTCGCGCACATTACCCGGCCAGTGCCAGGCGGAGAGTAAAGGAGCGCAGGTCTGTAACTCGGCATGTAGATTCACGCTGGCGCGCGCACCTAATTCAGCCAATGCGTTTTTTAGCCACCATTCAGCCAATTGAATGACGTCCTCGCTACGGTCGCGCAGAGCAGGAATGCGAATGCGCAATACACCGAGGCGATAGAAAAGATCAGCTCGAAACTGATGATTCGCCACGCGTTCTTCCAACTGACAATGAGTGGCGCTGATGATGCGAACATCTACGGGTATCGGGCGCGTACCACCGACACGTACAATTTCTTTTTCTTCCAACGCGCGCAACAAGCGTGTTTGTAAGGGGAGTGGCATCTCGCCAATTTCATCCAGAAACAAGGTTCCGCGATGCGCCGATTCAAACAGACCCGCATGTCCTCCGCGACGCGATCCAGTAAATGCGCCTTCGTCGTAGCCAAATAATTCCGATTCTAAGAGCGATTCAGCAATCGCCCCGCAATTGACAGCAACAAAGGGTGGGTTGCCAGCACCTTTACGTAAACTTTCGCGATGAATCGCTTGGGCAACTAATTCTTTACCCGTGCCGGTTTCGCCTTCGATTAATACCGGTGCGGGTGATTTTCCGAACAGCGAAATGGTTTGACGCAGCGCTTCAATTTTTTCTGAGTCGCCTCGTATTTCACTCAGTGCATGCTTAGCACGCAAGGTATCGGGTACCGGGTAATGACGCCCTCGCGGTGCTTCTAGTTGCGTGGCTCGCGCAATATCTAAAGCGTCTTCGAAAGCTTGTCGTATTGAGGCGGCAGAATACACAAACACGCCAGCGAGTCCGGCTTCTTCAGCGAGATCGGTGATTAAGCCCGCGCCGACCACCGCTTTAATTCCTGCGGACTTCATTTCATTAATTTGAGCGCGCGCATCTTCAACCGTGACATAAGTTCGCTGCATGATAGGCAGGTCAAATGTTTGTTGAAATTCTTCCAGTTCGGCTAATGGGTCTTGGTAGTTGATTAGTCCAATCTCCGGGGTGATGCGGCGTGCCCTTGCCAGCGCACGCATGACATCAAAACCACTCGCCTTGGCGATCACGACTGGAATCGATAGTCGGCTCTTCAAGTAGGCCGCATTCGAACCTGCTGAGATCACCGCATCGCAGCGCTCCGTTTGTAGTCGTTCGCGAATATGGGCGACAGCCTCTTCAAATCCAAGCTGGATTGGCTCTATGGTGGCTTGACCATCGAACTCAAGCGTAATGTCGCGGAACAGGTCAAACAGACGCGAGATCGAGACCGTCCAGAAGACGGGTTTGGTGGCGAGTTCACGAGGGAGTGGAGGGCGGCTCATGTTTCAGGGATGTTAATTGTTTCAATAAAAGTGAAACATTGAAACACAGATTGAAACAATTTTTCAAGTGTCAGCTTGCTAACTCGTTGAGGACCTCTGGCAAGCCCCTGTTTTGACTAGGGATTTTTTAGTTTGTGATGCCGAACAAAGAGCACCTGTAGATGGCACAGCGATTGCAACGTAGATGCCATCTTTAAGTTTTCACCATTAATTCTCCCTCCCTTCATTTTTACTTTTACAACAGGACTCACATGAGCAAGCTCACTGCTGGCGCGCGCTTTCGCCAAGCTATCAAGGAAGAATCACCGCTGCAAGTTATCGGCGCTATCAACGCCAATCACGCGCTGCTAGCCAAACGCGCTGGCTTTCGTGCCATTTACCTTTCGGGTGGTGGCGTCGCTGCAGGCTCGCTGGGCTTGCCTGATTTAGGTATTTCGAATTTAGATGATGTGTTAACCGATGTGCGCAGAATTACGGATGTATGCGATCTGCCACTGCTGGTCGATGTTGATACCGGTTTTGGTTCATCGGCTTTCAATGTTGCGCGAACCGTGAAATCCATGATTAAGTTTGGCGCGGCAGCCATCCATATTGAAGATCAGGTAGGTGCTAAGCGTTGTGGGCATCGTCCGAATAAAGAAATCGTCACCAAACAAGAAATGGTTGATCGTATTAAGGCCGCCGTTGATGCTCGAACCGATGATCAGTTTGTGATTATGGCGCGTACTGATGCACTTGCTGTTGAGGGCTTGGACTCTGCACTCGAGCGCGCTGTCGCTTGCGTTGAAGCCGGTGCAGACATGATTTTCCCAGAAGCGATTACTGAGCTGTCTATGTACAAACAGTTTGCGGCGGCAGTGAAGGCGCCGGTGTTAGCGAACATTACTGAATTTGGCGCAACTCCCTTGTTCACATTGGATGAGCTGCGTGATGCGGATATTGCGATCGCGCTCTATCCTTTGTCTGCATTTCGTGCCATGAACAAAGCCGCAGAGAATGTTTATCTTGCAGTGCGACGCGATGGAACACAAAAAAATGTCGTCGACACCATGCAAACCCGTATGGAACTTTACGATCGAATTGGTTATCACGATTTCGAACAAAAACTTGATGCGTTATTCGCGCAGCAAAAATCCAAATAATAAGTAAATCACTTGGGAGAAAACATGAGCGATCAACAAACACCTGGTTTTAAGCCAAAAAAATCCGTTGCCCTATCAGGCGTCACTGCAGGTAACACCGCGTTGTGTACCGTGGGTAAAACGGGTAACGATCTGCATTACCGTGGTTACGACATTTTGGATGTGGCGGACGCCTGTGAATTTGAAGAAATTGCTCACTTGCTGGTGCATGGCAAATTACCGACAACCGCTGAACTGAAAGCTTACAAACAAAAGCTCAAGGCATTGCGCGGCTTGCCTGCAAATGTGAAAGCAGTACTTGAGTGGCTGCCTGCATCGTCACATCCTATGGATGTGATGCGTTCAGGTGTTTCCGCATTAGGTTGTGTGCTGCCAGAAAAAGACGATCACAATAGCCCGGGCGCACGTGATATCGCTGATCGTTTGATGGCGTCCTTGGGTTCCATGCTGCTGTACTGGTATCACTACAGTCACAATGGCAAGCGCATCGAAGTTGAAACGGATGATGATTCCATTGGCGGTCATTTCCTGCATTTGCTGCACGGCGAAGAGCCTTCAGAGCTGTGGGTTAAAGCAATGCACACGTCGCTGATTCTCTATGCCGAGCATGAATTTAATGCATCTACCTTTGCTGGTCGTGTCATCGCTGGTACGGGTTCTGATATGTTTTCTGCGATCACAGGTGCGATCGGCGCATTACGCGGTCCTAAGCATGGCGGTGCGAATGAAGTAGCTTTTGAAATTCAAAAACGTTATGACAATCCGGATGAAGCCGAGGCAGATATTCGTCGCCGTGTAGAAAACAAAGAAGTGATTATTGGTTTTGGTCACCCTGTGTATACGATTTCCGATCCACGTAATAAAGTGATCAAAGAAGTTGCTCGTAACCTCTCCAAGAATGCGGGCTCTACCAAAATGTTTGATATTGCAGAGCGTTTAGAAACCGTGATGTGGGACGTGAAAAAAATGTTCCCTAATCTTGATTGGTTCTCAGCTGTGTCGTATCACATGATGGGTGTGCCAACAGCAATGTTCACTCCGCTGTTTGTGATTTCTCGCACATCCGGTTGGGCAGCGCACATTATCGAGCAACGCATCGATAACAAAATTATTCGACCCAGTGCAAATTACGTCGGGCCAGAAGATTTGAAATTTGTGCCTATCGCTAAACGTAAATAATTAATCAATCAATAACCGACAGGGAATGCGACGTAAAACGAATTCCCTGATTTTTTCTCTTTTTGGCTTTGCCTCAACTCATGAATACTGCTCACCGAAAGTCCCTGCCGGGCACCGCACTGGATTACTTTGATGGTCGCGCAGCGGTGGATGCCATTGCGCCAGGCGCTTTTGAAAAGCTTCCGTATACCTCGCGGGTTCTCGCTGAAAATCTCCTACGTCGATGCGATCCTGCAGCGCTCACCGCATCGCTTAAACAGCTGATCGAACGCAAGCGTGATTTAGATTTTCCTTGGTATCCAGCGCGCGTGGTGTGTCACGATATTTTGGGTCAAACGGCTTTGGTTGATTTGGCTGGTTTGCGTGATGCGATTGCCGATCAAGGTGGTGATCCGGCTAAGGTGAATCCTGTCGTGCCAGTGCAATTGATTGTTGATCATTCACTGGCAGTGGAGTGCGGTGGTTTTGATCCTGAGGCATTTACCAAGAATCGCGCGATTGAAGATAGACGTAATGAAGATCGTTTTCATTTCATCGATTGGACAAAACACGCATTCAAAAACGTTGACGTTATCCCACCGGGCAACGGCATCATGCATCAGATTAATCTAGAGCGGATGTCACCGGTAATTCAAGTGCACGATGGTGTGGCGTATCCCGATACCTGTGTTGGTACGGATAGTCATACACCGCATGTCGATGCACTGGGTGTGATCGCTATTGGCGTCGGTGGTTTGGAAGCGGAGAACGTTATGTTGGGTCGTGCATCATGGATGCGCCTGCCCGATATTATTGGTGTTGAGTTATCGGGTAAACCACAACCCGGCATCACAGCGACCGACATCGTGCTGGCACTCACAGAATTTTTGCGCAAATCAAAAGTCGTTGGTGCGTATCTGGAATTTTATGGCACAGGCTCACGAGCGCTGACCTTAGGCGATCGGGCCACGATCTCTAACATGGCACCGGAATACGGCGCTACCGCAGCGATGTTTGCGATTGATGAACAAACGATTAGCTATCTCAAACTTACTGGTCGCACGGATGAGCAAGTGAAGTTAGTTGAGACCTACGCCAAGCAAGCCGGTCTGTGGGCAGACACTTTGCAAAAAGTTGAGTATGAACGCGTTCTCGCATTTGATTTGTCTAGCGTGGTCCGCAATATGGCTGGCCCATCGAATCCGCATGCACGCGTAGCGACATCTGAGTTGGCAGCAAAAGGGATTGCAGGTAAATGGGACGACGTACCGGGTCAGATGCCGGATGGCGCGGTCATCATCGCAGCGATTACAAGCTGCACCAACACATCGAATCCACGTAACGTGATTGCTGCAGCGCTGTTGGCACGCAATGCCAACAAGCTGGGGCTCGTGCGTAAACCTTGGGTCAAATCATCGCTGGCACCGGGATCGAAAGCGGTGACTATGTATCTGGAAGAAGCCGGCTTGATGGGCGATTTAGAAAAGCTGGGCTTCGGTGTGGTGGCCTATGCATGCACATCTTGTAACGGCATGTCCGGTGCGTTGGATCCGGTGATTCAAAAAGAAATCATCGATCGTGATTTATACGCGACTGCTGTTTTGTCGGGTAACCGTAACTTTGATGGACGTATTCATCCGTATGCCAAGCAGGCATTTTTAGCATCGCCACCGTTGGTTGTTGCGTATGCGATTGCAGGCACGATTCGTTTTGATATTGAAAAAGATGTATTAACGGTCGTGAATGGCAAAGAAATTCGTCTCAAAGATATTTGGCCGACAGATGAAGAGATTGATTCCATCGTTAAATCCAGCGTCAAGCCAGAACAATTCCGCAAGGTGTACGAACCGATGTTTGCGATTCAGGCCGATGCAGGCACCAAAGTCAGCCCCTTGTATGAATGGCGTGGTCAATCAACCTATATCCGTCGCCCGCCGTATTGGGAAGGTGCGTTGGCAGGTGAGCGCGGCTTAAAAGGCATGCGTGCATTGGCAGTTTTAGGTGACAACATCACTACCGATCATTTGTCGCCATCGAACGCTATCTTGCTCGACAGTGCAGCCGGTGAGTACCTCGCCAAAATGGGCTTGCCGGAAGAAGACTTCAATTCGTATGCAACGCATCGCGGTGATCACTTAACTGCGCAGCGTGCCACCTTTGCGAATCCGACGCTGATCAATGAAATGGCTGTCGTTGATGGAAAAATCCAAAAAGGGTCATTGGCGCGTATCGAACCGGAAGGCAAAGTAACGCGTATGTGGGAAGCGATTGAAACCTACATGGAACGCAAACAGCCTTTGATCATTATTGCCGGTGCCGATTATGGTCAGGGTTCCTCACGTGACTGGGCTGCCAAAGGCGTGCGTTTGGCTGGCGTGGAAGCTATTGTTGCTGAAGGCTTTGAGCGTATTCATCGCACCAACTTGATTGGTATGGGAGTGTTGCCGCTCGAATTTAAAGCGGGTGTCGATAGAAAAAAACTCGGCATCGATGGAACTGAAACCTACGATGTGGTTGGCGAGCGCAAACCACGCGCTGATCTGACACTGATCATTCACCGAAAAAATGGTGAGCGAGTTGAGGTTGCTGTTACTTGTCGCTTAGATACCGCCGAAGAAGTTTCGATTTATGAAGCAGGTGGTGTGCTGCAACGCTTTGCGCAAGATTTTCTGGCTTCGACAAAGGCGGCTTGATCATGGCACACGCTCCTCAAATTAAAGTCGCCGCCACCTATATGCGCGGTGGTACCAGTAAAGGTGTTTTTTTTCGTCAGCAAGATCTGCCTGAAAATGCTCAACAACCCGGAGCAGTGCGTGACAAATTATTGTTGCGCGTGATTGGTAGTCCCGATCCTTATGGCAAACAAATTGACGGCATGGGAGGTGCTACGTCGAGTACCAGTAAGTCGGTGATTCTTTCAAAAAGTACACGCCCTGATCACGATGTTGATTATTTGTTTGGTCAAGTGTCGATTGATAAAGCTTTTGTTGACTGGAGTGGTAACTGCGGCAATCTTTCAGCTGCGGTGGGTCCTTTTGCAATCAGTAATGGTTTAGTCGATGCGAGTCGTGTACCCAAAGACGGTGTCGCTATCATTCGTATCTGGCAAGCTAATATCAGTAAAACCATTATTGCGCATGTGCCTGTCGTAAACGGTGTAGTGCAAGAAACCGGTGATTTTGAACTCGATGGTGTGACATTCCCTGCCGCAGAAGTACAACTGGAGTTTATGGATCCAGCCGCCGAAGAAGATGGCGCTGGTGGTGCGATGTTTCCTACTGGGCGCGTTGTTGATGAATTAATCGTACCGGGTGTAGGCACCTTAACGACCACCATGATTAACGCTGGTATACCGACTATTTTCGTGAATGCTCAAGAAATTGGTTATACCGGTACAGAGCTGCAAGAAGCGATTAACAGCGATCCTAAAGCGTTAGCGATGTTTGAATTGATTCGGGCGCATGGAGCGCTGCGCATGGGTTTGATAAAAACCTTGGAGGAAGCCGCGCAACGTCAACACACCCCCAAGGTAGCGTTCGTCGCTCAATCTGCTGACTACATCTCCTCAAGTGGAAAACAAGTGAAATCAGGAGATATCGATCTGCTGGTGCGCGCGCTTTCTATGGGTAAGCTTCAGCATGCGATGATGGGTACTGCTGCTGTCGCAATAGGTACCGCCGCTGCCATACCAGGAACACTTGTGAATGCTGCCGCCGGCGGTGGAGCACGTAGCGCAGTTCGTTTTGGCCATCCTTCAGGAACGTTGCGTGTGGGCGCTGAAGCAGTCAACAGTAACGGCGACTGGAGCGTTACCAAAGCTATTATGAGTCGCAGTGCGCGCGTGCTGATGGAAGGTTGGGTCAGAGTGCCTGGTGATAGTTTTTGAAGTAGGTAGATAAGCAGTCAGCAGTCGATACATAAAAAATAAGATGGGGGCGCGGCATGGATTACAACGAGTTGTATAAACAATCAATCGATGATCCTGAGACGTTTTGGGGAACACAAGCAAAACGTATTGAGTGGCGTACGCCGCATTCCCGTGTGCTGGATTATTCCAAGCCACCTTTTTCTAAATGGTTCGTCGGTGGTGAAACTAATCTTTGCCACAACGCGATTGATCGCTGGGTAGATAAGCAGGGCGACCAAACTGCGCTGATTGCTATTTCAACCGAAACGCCCGACGCTGCGCCCGTAGAAAAAATCTGGAGTTACCGCGAGTTGCAGCGCGAAGTCGAGCGTACCGCAGCCATCATGCAATCGCTGGGAGTCGGCAAGGACGACATGGTGTTGATTTACATGCCCATGATTGCTGAAGCTACGTTTGCGATGCTTGCATGTGCGCGTATCGGTGCGATTCACTCGGTGGTGTTTGGTGGTTTTGCTGCGCATAGTTTGGCAACGCGCATTGATGATGCCAAGCCCAAATTAATCGTTTCAGCAGATGCTGGTTCACGTGTAGGCAAAGTGGTTCCTTATAAGCCTTTGCTGGATGAAGCGATTCGTTTGGCATCACACAAACCAGCTCATGTACTTTTAGTCGATCGCCATCTCTCAGCTATGGAGCGTGTGGCTGGCCGTGATGTGGATTACGCCGAGCTGCGTCATCATTTCATGGATGCAAAGGTACCCGTCACCTGGCTGCAA
>Ga0214919_10000224_pt1 | contig 96881 bp, 83 predicted proteins | sample LL1503_MetaG_FD_177994 | JGI IMG/M metagenome (GOLD analysis project Ga0214919, IMG submission 177994) | Freshwater microbial communities from Lake Lanier, Atlanta, Georgia, United States - LL-1503 | ecosystem: Environmental > Aquatic > Freshwater > Lake | place: USA: Georgia | collected...
CACTAGGTAGGTCTTTTCTTCACCCTTGATCACACGAGTTTCAATAGCTTCGATTAATGCAGCCCCGTGATGAGGATAAACAACGGTTTCGCCGACCTTAAATGTCATGTGATGCCCTTCGCTAGATGGCCAATTCTACCAGCAATTGCTCATTCACAAAACCCGGTAAAAGCAGCGTCAATCACTACTAATTTGATGTGAGACAATTGCCCCTATGCGTCGCACACTTTCTGCATTAGCAATTGCATCTCTTGCCGTCTCACTTACTGGATGTGGAGCTGGTTTTAACGCTTCATCTCGCCAAGTTAAGCAGGTAACAGATGGTGCTGAAGCGTCAATCATCTCTACAGAAAACAACATCCGTGTCGTTAACCTACTTGTGGTTGCAGCAGAAGGCGGAACCGGTGTTCTTGTGGGAACAATTGTGAGCGCTTCAGATAATGAAGATGCGCTACTAGGTGTTGCGATCAACGGAACCGTAGCTCAATTAACAGGCAAGAACACGTTGCCTAAGAACTCACCCATTATTTTTGAAGGATCAAGTGCAAACGCTAAGGCTGTTCTTGCTGGATTTGGTGCAGTACCTGGAACTCATGTTCGCGTAACAATGTTCTTTGCTCGCGCTGGCGAGATCACAAAGGATGTAATCGTCCGCGATAACACAGATGAGTACTCAGGAGTTACTGGTGGTGCAATTTTGGCGACAACAACCGCCTCTTCTTCACCATCACCTACTGCAACTAAGTAGCGCTTACTTCTTTCCCTGGTTTGCTACAGCTGCGATAGCTTCCTTCGCAGCCTCTGGATCTAAATACTCTCCGCCCTTTACAACTGGCTTAAAGTTTTCATCCAGCTTGTAGTACAGCGGAATCCCTGTAGGAATATTGAGCCCTGCGATATCTGCATCACTAATTCCATCTAGGTGCTTCACCAATGCACGCAATGAGTTTCCGTGCGCTGTTACCAATACCCGCTTGCCAGCCTTTAAATCCGGAACGATTGACTCATCCCAGTACGGAAGCATGCGGGTAATTACATCCTTCAGGCACTCAGTTTTTGGTGCCGCTGCCCCTAAATCTGCATACCGTGGGTCTTTTGCCTGGCTAAATTCATCATTGTCATCAATTGGTGGAGGTGGAACATCAAAGCTGCGGCGCCACAGTTGGAACTGTTCTTCGCCGTACTGTGCCAAGGTCTGCGCCTTGTCCTTGCCCTGCAATGCTCCGTAGTGACGTTCATTCAATCGCCAGGAACGTTTTACCGGGATCCAGTGACGATCACATGCATCGAGAGCTAACTGCGAGGTATGGATCGCACGACGAAGCAATGATGTGTGAACAACATCGGGCAATAGGCCTCGCTCTGCCAACATCGAACCACCGCGACGAGCCTCGGCTTCGCCCTTGTCTGATAGACGTACATCTACCCAACCGGTGAAGAGATTTTTAGCGTTCCATTCAGATTCGCCGTGGCGCAAAAGTACGAGTTCGAAGTTAGTCATAGTTGCAGTCTAAACCAAATGTTTGAAAGCTTCTAAATTGGCCAGAGATTCTCCGCGTGAGAGTCTCCATGCCCATTCGCGACGGATCGCGTTTGCAAAGCCAAGTTCCAACAACGGGTTAAATGAGTTGTCGCTGTACTGAAGAACAGAACCAATGAGGCGATCTAGCTCGCGATCTGTGACGGTAAACAATGGCAATCGACCAACTAAGAAAATATCTCCAACCTCGTTAGTTGCAAAGGCGATTCCATACATCGATGCATTCTTTGACATGCACCAGGCATGTACTTGATCTGCGTTGTCATCAGGCTTGCGAATTACAAAGGCGTTAATACTTAAAGAGTGATCACCAACTACCAATGCACAATGAGTTTGCAACTTCTTTTCGCCCGGCAAAGTTAATAAAAATGTGTTGTTATCTTTACGGTCGTATTCCAGATCATGTGAATCTAAAAACTCTTCAATGGTAATTCGTGGATCAATGCCAGCCATTTACGCTTCCAATGATGTGCGTGCTTCACCGATGACAAGATCGTAAATATCAAGCGTTCCGCGGGCGGTTGCATCCCAGCCGAAGTGAGAGGCATGTTCAATCGCACCCATTGATAAAAGAATTCGACGTTGTGGCTCCTGTAGTAAACGAGAAATAACAGATGACCAGGCCTTTGGATCATGTCCATCAACTAAAACTCCCGAAATACCATCTGCTACCGCGGTACGAAGACCGCCAACCGCAGTTGCTACAACCGGTGTTCCGCAGGCTTGTGCTTCAAGAGCAACTAGCCCAAAGCTCTCGCTATAACTTGGGACAACAACTAAATCTGCTGCGCGATACCACTGCGCTAAATCTTTACGAGCAACTGGTGGCTCGAACCGAACAACATCATCTATTCCAAGCCAAGTTGTTAACTCTTTGAGACGATCAACCTCATCGGTGTTTGCACCCGATGCACCGCCCATAACGTTGACTACTAACTTGTGCCGAAGTATCGGTGAGTGCTTAACAAGTTCACTAGTTGCACGGATTAAAACTTCGGGGCCCTTGTGTGGCTGAATGCGACCAACAAAGGAGACAACAAGTGCATCCTGTGGCAGGCCAACTATTGTGCGCGCAGCGACACGACCGCGCTCTGGAGTAAATGTATACAGATCAACTCCTGGAGTTACAACATGAACATTATCTGGACAGGCATCGTACAAAGAGACGAGGCTGGCAGCTTCCGCATCAGTATTTGCGATCAAAGCATTAGCCGCTGCCACCACCTGGGTTTCGCCCTGCACGCGAATCATTGGCTCTGGGCTTTCACCTTCAGCCAAGTTCAAATTCTTAACCCGCGCCATGGTGTGCATGGTGTGCACTAAAGGAATTGAAAGCTCTTTAGCAGCTGGCATCGCAACCTTGCCCGATAGCCAGTAATGAGAGTGAATAACATCGTAATTTTCACTCTTTAAGATTCGTAAAAACTCGCGTGATAAACCTGCAATATGTGCCGGTAGTTGTTCCTTAGTAAGAGAGCCATGTCCGCAATCAATATGGCGAACACGAACCCCCGGAGAGATTTCAACAATTTCGGGTGTATCTGCATCTGTACGACGCGTGAAGATATCTACTGCCACACCCATCGCAGCCATACGTTGCGCAGATTCCAAAACATAAATGTTCATGCCGCCAGCATCGCCAATACCTGGTTGATCCAGGGGCGAGGTATGCACCATTACAGTTGCAATGCGGCCATTCATAGACCTTTAAGGGTACGCCTATCTACAGCGTTGCGCGAATACTGCCTACAGGAAGCCCAGCACCAAGTGTGTTTACTGGTACTTCTTTGGCATCAACACCAAACTTGGCAAGTGCTGCAGCGGTAATTGCAGACATTGCACGTTGATTACCATCGCTGATCTTAATCGCCAATGTTCGACCATCAGGCAAAGAGGCAACATTGACCGCTTCTGCGCCTTCTTTCATAAATAATCCCGGAATATTTTGCATCATCCGTGTTCCGAGTCGTCCAGGACCTGCAACCATTTCAGGAAAATCGCGACAGGCTTGTGCAACAGATTGATGAACAGGGTCTGTGCTAATTGTTAAATTGCGAATTGCACGAGCAAGACCTAATAATGAAAAGAGAAAAAGCGGTGCACCACAACCATCAACACTTGTAAGTGCAACAGTTTCACCACTCATACTTTCAACCTCTGCTTTGATCGCAAGTTGCAAAGGATGTGATGGATCTAAATATGTATCTGTTGGCCAACCATTAATGACGCAGGTTGCAAGCATTCCCGCATGTTTTCCACTGCAGTTCATCGCTAATCGGGTTGGATTTGCTGTGCGTCGAAGCTCTTCATCTAATGGACGATCCAAGATGCATTGTAATGAGTGCTCATCAAGACCAACCTTTGCCAAGATCGCTTGTGCTCCTTGCTGATGCATTGGTGTTCCAGAGTGTGATGCACAGACCAAAGCCAATAACCGTGGCTCGATATCTAATCCAGCCCGAACCATCGCAGATGCCTGAATTGATTTCAGCGACGAACGTGAATAAATATCTAAAGTGGGATCACCCTTTTGAAAGAGGATTGAACCATCGGCGTTAAGCAAAACAAGGTGACCTGCATGAACAGATTCAACAACTCCACTTCGTGTGACCTCTGCTAGAACCTCGCCCAACATTTATTCAGACTGACGTTCGAGCGAAGACCAAAGGTGAGCCTGAAGCTCATGTCCATTTGTAGCCATGTCATAGGCGCTAAATAACTGACCTTCAACAAGTCCGTATAAACGCACACCAGCTGTAACAATCTTGGCCGATGGTGCTGAATACCCCTGATCCAAAACTAATTGAATCTTTGGACCATCAAACTGGCCAACCCAACCTTCAGTAATTCCAGTGTTATGAGAAATAACAACCTCTAAAACATTGTTGGGCTTTACACGCCAGAAACCAGCCTCTGATGCACCTGGACGAACAATTTCACCTTCGGCATCGATGATCCAAGAACGAGAAAAGTAATTCAGAAAGTTGCGACCATCATGGTTAAAGACAACCTCTTGTGCGTATTCGAAAGGCTCGATGTCTGGGTATTCCCCGCGACCTTTTCCGCGCCATGTACCAACGATCCACGCCAATGGATTTAAATCTGGATGCAAACCTTCAGGGATTGTGAAAACCATTAGCGGCGTTGCCTCCAGTTAGTAATTCGTCGCGCTTGTGATTGGCGACCTTTAAATGCGTAAACAATGAGCGCTACACCAAGTGCAATGGCGACAAGGCCAAGGATTACTGAGGTGAACAACTCCATGGCTTAAGAATAGCGGTTAAACGATTACCTCTTGATTTGCTGGAATTCCATCGATTGTCAGCGTTGCATCAGTTGGAGTATTGCGCTTAACAATGGCCAGTGCGATTGTTCCTAATTCATGGTGACGAGCAACTGTGCCGACAAAACCAACAACAACGCCATCATTTTCAACCTTGGTGCCAACTGCTGGAAAACCAACATCACTGCCATCTAGGTGCAACATCACCAAACGACGTGGTGGATTGCCCAAGTTATAAATCTTTGCCACAGTTTCTTGACCACGGTAACAACCCTTTTTCATATGCACCGCAGTATTCAAAACTCCCAATTCATTAGGGATTGATTTGTGATCGGTCTCAAAACCAATACGTGGGCGCCCCTTTGCAACACGTTCTGCATCCAAAGCCCAGGTACCAACCTGCGTTGCAACACCACCAAAGGTTTGCTTCATATCCTCAACCTCAGCACGTGGCACTAAAGCAAAAGGTCCACCGATTGCATCTGCCACACCTGGTGCGCGCAGCACAACAAATTCGCTACTTGCATCACGAACATCAACACGTAGCATGAACTTCATCTTGGTTAAATACTCAACTAGCTTTTCAACATAGCCAGGATCTAAAACTAAATAGGTCGTGCTGCCATCATCAACTAAATTAAATTGAAATTCGACATGGCCTTGTGCATCCAAGATCATCGATGGCATCCACACACCAGGCTGTAAATCACTAACGAACTGGGTTGTTAAATCATGGAGCCACTTCAACCGATCTTCACCGGTTACTGCGACGATATTTAAGTGGGATAGATCTGCCCACGCAGTTCCTGCTTCGAGTGCGCGTTGTTCTTTAACTGGCTCACCAAAGTGCCAGACAGCTCCCTTATCGGGACCATCTTCAACTAGAACGGCGCTCATGCACCAAGGGTATCGCTAGGGCTTAACGCATGCAGCACAGGTGCCATAAATCGCAAAGTGCGTGACATCTGTTTTAAAGCCGTAATCATCTGCCAATGTGTTTACAAAGTTAGCGGCTACCTCGATTGGTGCATCACCGACCGATCCACAAGTTCCACACACTAAGTGCAGGTGGGTTAACTCTTCAGCTGCGTGATAGGTCGCACCACCATGACCCAAGTGGGTATGTTGAACTAAACCAACATTTTCAAGGGTTTCAAGGTTGCGATAGACAGTTGAAAGATTAATTCCAGGATGTGTTTGGCGAACCTTCTCTGCAACCTCTTCAGGTGTTGCATGCCCCAAGGCACGCACAGCAGAGAGTACTAATTCGCGCTGCGGTGTTAAGCGCAGACCCTTTTCATGTAGTTCATGCTTGCTTGCCATATGCGAAGCCTACCGCCTTACTTTGCGCGTGCGCGAAGTAGCAGCAGGTAAATCTCGCAGCCAAGGCAGAAATTAAAGGCTGCGTTCAAGAAAGCTCCGCCTAAAGCGAAGGCAACTGCGATTGAAAAGAGAAGGTCCAATCCAGAAGTTGCTCCGGCGATCGCTACTAATGCAAAGAGCAATCCAACGCTTTGTGCAAACTGCGGTGGACGAACATCCTCTTTTTCAAACTCACCCTTTAAACGTGGTTGCACAAATGTCTTGTAGATAAATGCATAGGGTGTGAACTGTGGTCCCTTAAATGCACCGATTGCAAAAACAATCGCCTGCACAACGATGAACCATGGATTGTTAGTTGCGAGCGCTGCCGCCAAAACTACTGTTGTGATCGCAGCACCAAAACGTGGACCGCGTGCATCTAATACCGTTGTTACCTTTTTAAGATCTGATACCTGTGTCATTTTAAATTCCTTTGTGTTGTTTGTTAGTTAAAAAATGGCGTTAATTGTTGGATGAAGAAACAATTAAGTGATACACAAAGATGCAGTCATACGGCCGTAATCAATTACTCGGCGCTTAGTAGCTGCTAACAACATGGGTTAAGAGTAAAGAGGTTGCAGCGGTTATGCGAGTTGCGAGTTATTCGCACTTACTTTGCAATTGCATTAATAGCTGCAATCACTTGATCCCGCTTAGGCGCACCTACTGCGCGGCCAACCTCATGCCCGGCTGAATCCAAAAACAGGGTCGTCGGCGTACTGCGAATATCCAACTGACGCACCAGCTCTAGGTTCGCCTCAGCATCAACCTCTACATGGACCACATCTGCGATATCGGCGGTGACATCCTCAATGAGCAAACGGGTCGCTCTGCACGGTCCGCAAAAGGCTGAGGAGAACTGCAAGAGCGTGGCACTAGAGCCTAAATCCGCCCCGATCATCGCTGGCGTAATCAATCCCTTATCTGACTTCACCACGATCTTTCCCCGCGTGCGCTTATGCCACACACCGTATCCACTGGCCAAGACCAGCACGATGACAATTGGAAGCAAAGATTTCACGGGAGTAGTCTGTCTCAATGGCGAAGGTTCTGCTACTTACGAACACTCTTGGCGCTAGCGCAGAGGTGCTTCCAGCACTGGGTTTACTGCAGCATCAAGTGAAAATTCTGCCTGCAGAAGCAAGCGTCCTGGTGGATGCTCCCGATGTCGATCTAGTTTTAATCGATGCCCGACGCGATCTACCCACAGTTAAATCTCTAACAAAGCTTCTTGATTCCACGGGCGTTGGTTGCCCCATCGTTGCCATCACAACTGAAGGCGGACTAACTGCATTTAACGCAGACTGGGGAATCGATGATGTCATTCTCGATACCGCAGGACCTGCCGAAGTTGATGCACGTATTCGCATCGCACTTGGCAAGCACGCTATTGAATTAGTTGCAGCAGATCCACACAGCGCGGAGATTCGCAGCGGTGATGTAACAATTGATGAAGCAACTTACACCGCTCGACTCAAGGGAAATGTTCTCGATCTAACCTTCAAAGAGTTTGAACTACTGAAGTACCTTGCACAACACCCAGGTCGCGTATTTACCAGAGCACAACTGCTACAAGAGATCTGGGGTTATGACTACTTCGGTGGAACTCGCACAGTAGATGTTCACATCCGTCGTCTTCGTTCAAAGCTTGGTCCTGAGTTTGAAGCAATCATCGGAACCGTCCGCAATGTTGGTTACCGCTTTACCGTTGATGCCTAACAATGCGCCATATTCTTAAGCTGCACCGTGATTTAGATACAAACTCGCTTCCACAATCAGATCACGATTACACAATCGAAACCTTTGATCCATCAATTCACAAACAACAATGGCTTGACCTAAACAATTTAATATTCGCCCACCACCCAGATCAAGGTAATTGGGCAATGCAAGACTTAGACAACCGCATGGCAGAACCGTGGTTTGATCCAAAAGGTTTCTTCTTAGCCACAGAAAACGGCACCATTGAAGGCTTTGTCTGGACCAAGATTCACCAAGATTTAATCAACAAAGACCCAGTGGGCGAGCTCTATGTAGTTGGAACCCACCCAGATCACGCTGGAAAGGGCATCGCCCGGGCCCTATCTGTAGAGGCGATCAATTACCTTGTAAATAAAGGACTTAAGCACGCGATCTTGTATGTAGATGCCGATAATGAAAAAGGTTTGAAGCTTTACGGCTCGTTAGGGTTTAACTAGGTTTCTCGGATTCGTTTAATTCTAACTTAGCGCTCTTTAAGACTTCATTCAAAATAACCGCCTAACCCCGCGGCGTAATCGTCCAATTTCCAAGGCACTTCCCAGTTATCGGATCTATCGTAACTTTAGATAAAAGGTGACTTTGTTCAACCCTCTTTGATAAACCTTTGCCATCTAACCCAGAGTAGAAGATTGCTACCTCCAGATCATCTCGCTTGCAGGTCAAATTGGTTAGTTCAACCTTAATTGGAGATTTGTAATCATTGATGATCCCCGTATCAAAAATGGGAGACGAATTTGGATTGGAAGCAGGTACAACATAAATTCTGAAAGACCGATAATTTTTTCCGTGCCAAATTGATAGTCCAGTGGTTTCGCCAGTGCGCACGCCCCCTCCCTCTGCGGTCGGCACAATATTGAAATCACTGGTGCTTGGAGATGGCGCAGGACTTGGCTTTGGGCGTGGCTTGGAAATCTCCTCGGGGGAAAGTTTAGAAATATCAATTAGGTAAGCTTCATCATTTTTAGTAATTTGAATTTTCATCTCCTCATACTCAACAACTTCTCCGCCTTTAGACATAAATCTAGTTTGGCCATCCCAGTTGTATTCACTCAGCGCTGTGTTCGAAGCGAGGGGTATGAAAAAATCCTCTAAGTGACCTTTTGTGGCGTCGTAGATGTATGCAATAACCCCACTCCAGTCACTCGCTGGTCTTCCTTGCTGGTACGGACCGGTTCTATTTGTGTTATCAAATTTCGAAAATGCACGCGATTCAATCAAGAGAATTTTTGTTTCTGAGAGTTTCACAGCTACAAGTTTTATCCCATTTGAACTTGAATCAATTGGCAATATTGGAATTTTGTATTCAAACGACTCTCGAAAATCGGCACAATACACTTGCTCTTCAGAATACCAACCCGCAAGGAAACGCCACCACCCAGAGAACGTCCTTAAAGGACCATCCTGCGAAAACATCATGTCATAGCCGCTCATTAGTGTGTTTCCGTTTGGACTTCCACCGTGGGCAAAGTCAATCAAGTGCCCAATTTCGTGTGCCCAGTAGGACCAAGCTGTAGTGTTCCATTGATAGAACATGTACCCGGGACCAATAAATGCCACGGGTTTTCCTTCTTGAGTTGGATGATCTTTTAACGCTCCAATCGAATAAAGTTCCTGAACACTTGCAGGTATAACTCTCTGTCCAGTTGGAAACACAAAAGTAATAACTTGAACATCGGTAAAGTCGATATACGGATCGATAGCTTTTACCACTTTGCTCCAAAACTCACCTGTTTCTGGATAAGCTTCGGAAAATGGCACTGCATATGATTTGGATTCACCTGGTAATCGAATCCATTTTTCATTCAATCTTGATTTGATTTTCAATTTACCTTCGGAAACCATGTCCCACCACTCTTCATGCAATTCGAGTTGATTTCTTGATTCCTTCAGTGCGTTTGAATCTCCGGGAACATCTGCCCAATCGACTGGAATCGCAAGAAAATTGATTGTGCCTTTGCTTGGAAGTCGAGATTGAGTCATAGGAAATCCAGAAATGGATTTTAGTTGGTTCTTTGAAAAAAACTGACGCTGTACGCCAACTTCTGTGACTCTGCAAGCATTCCTGTCTAAGGTCGGCTTTGATGGAAGCACTTGTTTTTCTGTTCCAGTTGGCGCTGGCTTTGTTGTTGGGAAAGGAGTTGCAGTTGGAGTCGGTGTTGGTGTTGCTACAGGAACTGGTTTTGTAGTTGCGACGCCTTTATTCCATACAAATTTTGTACCACTCTTGATGCAGGTGTACTTCTTGCCATTGGCCGTTGCGGTTGCTCCAGCTTTCTTACACGCATCTCCAGCTTTTACGGCGGCTATAGCGTTAATGGGTACCAGAAATAGCGCCAGGGCAATTAATGAGCCAAGCGCCTTCTTCATTTGAAAAGGTTAAGGCAGTTAGGCCCTAATTTGAAGAGTCGAGGTGGTCAGGGATGAACTAACTCCGCACACATTGTGTGAAACGCCTGTGTATGGGCATCCACATCAGCTGCGGTCGTATCCGGGCACATCAACGCCATGTTGTGGAATGGCGTGATCAAGAAGCCATCATTCAACATACGCAAATGAATGTACTGCTCTAATTCAAAGTCTCCAGCGTTGTTGGCATCGGCGCCAGTTACCGGTGCGACCTTGCCAAACATGTATTCACCACGAGCACCCAAACGATTACAGGTCCATGGCAGATCAAATTCAGTAATTGCTACATCCACCCCATCTGACCAACGGGTTCCTAAATCAATCATGCGATCAAAGTTTTCTTGAGTCAGAACCTGGGTCAAGGTTGCACGCATCGCAGCTAGTGACAACGCATTTCCTGCCAAAGTTCCACCGACTCCACCAGTATCAATGATTTCTAGTTCTACCATCGACTTAATTTTGTCTGCGATCGCTTGAGTCATTCCAAAGGTTCCAGTTGGAATTCCGCCACCGATTGCTTTGCCAATTGTTAAGAAATCTGGCTTTAATCCGCGATCAGCTGTCATTCCACCAGGGCCGACAGAGATTGTGTGGGTCTCATCGATAATCAAAATTGTGCCGTACTTCTTTGCTAATTCAGCAACCGCTTCTAGGTAACCAGCTTGTGGCAACACGATTCCCACGTTGGTCATTGCAGGCTCCATCAAGATCGCTGCAACATCACCATGTGCCAGAGCTTTTTCCATACCGGCAATATCGTTGAATTCAACAACACGAGTTGTTTGATCCAACGCAACAGGAGCGCCAATATTTCCCTCGCGTGCCACTGTGTTTCCTTCGGAATCCAAAGTTGCAAAGGTTTCATCTACTGAGCCGTGATAGCAACGATCAATCACCACAATCTTTGAGCGGCCTGTAATCAAACGGCTATAGCGAATTACGTGGCGGTTAGCGTCAGTTGCTGACACTGTAAATTGCCACAGCGGTAAACCAAAGCGGGCCGCTAACTCTGCCGACACTATTGCAGCATCTGCGGTTGGAAGCATCGCAGTAATTCCCTTACCTGCTTGCTCACGAATCGCAGCCACAGTTGCATCTGGTGAGTGGCCTGTCATCGATCCTGTGTCACCTAAACAAAAATCAATGTATGGATTGCCATCAATATCGGTAAAGCGCGCACCTTTAGCTTCACTCACGAAAACTGGATACGCCCCAGGCCACTTTGCCATCCATGACATTGGAACTCCGCCAGGCATATTCTTTTGACCGGCTTTAAACATTTCACCACTCTTTGGATGCATAGCTAAAAAACGTTCATCTTCGATTTTTCGTAAAGCTGCTAAACGGTCGCGATTAATCATTTATCCAGTCTATTCAAGAGATTCAAAAACAAACAAAGCTTCGATGTAGTTCTCGCCACTAATGCCTAAGTTTTGCGCATCAGGTGGAGCGGTCTGTGGCTCAATACATACGCCATCACTATCTTCGGAATAAACAACCCACCATGGCGCATCACATTCAATTGAAATACGGGCAACATCCTCCCAAACAACTGCAGGGGTGCCTTTAATCCCGGTAAATGCATCATCCCAAGGCGGCGGAGTTGGTGCGCTGCGTTTTCCAGTAGGAATTCCATCGCTACCGCGGATCAACATCTCTGTTGCATCAAACTCAATCTCAGCGCTACCACCACGTTCTAGATCGCGGGCAAACCATGGATGAAAACCTAACCAGGCAGGCAAATCGCAACCATTTGGTTCATATTCCAAAGACCAGCGAATCGCATCATCGAGAACTTCAATCTTTTGTTCAACTGTTGCATCGCCGTATGGCGATGGCAGGTGCAAAAGCGAGCGTCCTGGGCCGATTTCCTGCCAAGAAGAGATCAAGCCAAAGCCATGAAGCGCATGTGGCGGATCAATAGTTGCTGGCAGCTGAATCTGTTGCCCCGCGCTATTTGTAATTAAACCCTCTTTGATTCGCCCCGCCCACGGAGCCATTGAGTACCAACCCGATGTGTGAACCTGTCCACGAAATGGAACAGCAAATTCATTTTCACGCCACTTAAGAGAAGTGATTCGCGCACCATTGTCATCATCGATTGCGATTTGAAATTCAGCATCATCAATAAATTGCATTAGGCGTCCAGCGTTTCTACTAGTTCGTGCAACCGTGGAGGTTGAGCACCAGCACGTGAAACGGTAATTCCTGCTGCGATCGCTGCACGATGAAGAACTGCGTTCAGTGTTGCACCCTGCAAACCAATAACTGAGTGCTCAATGATTCCTTCAACCAGAATCGCACCGACAGTGTCACCGGCTCCAACTGTGTCGACCACAGAAACCTTTGCGCCATCTACCTCTTCAAAACCATGTTCTGTGTAACCAATGATTCCATTGGCACCACGAGTAACAACTACCAGTGATGTGCCACCGGCAATCCAACGCTTTGCAACCTCATCCATCGCCTCACCTGGATACAACCAAGAAATATCATCATCGGAAAGTTTTACAACACTTGAAATTCCAACCCATTTTTCAACCGCTGCGCGGTACTTATCGCGATCGCCTACAACAGATGAACGCACATTGGGATCAAAGACGATAGGTGCAAACTCGGCACACTTAACCGCCCAGTCAAACAAAGTTGTCGACGCAGGCTCCACGATCGTGACCAGGGTTCCGATGTGTAAAACACTTGGCCTTAAACGCTCTGGGTCAGGTAGCCAGGAAGGGCTGAAATCAAAAGTTGCGGTGCCATCAATTAAGAATTCATAAGATGCAGAGCCCTTTGAATCCAAGGTAACCGTCGCAGTACATGTTGGCTTGTCGCTCGTTAGCGCTAATGAAAGCCCAACACCATCTCGCTCTAACTCTTTGCGTGCGCTAACACCATAAGCATCAGTTGAAATTCCATCAATAAAATCAACTTCATATCCCAAACGCGCTAACGCTTTCGCGGTATTTGCCGGACCTCCGCCAACAACAGGACCGGTTGGCAAAATATCAATCAGAACTTCTCCGCAGACCCAGATGCTCATAGCAGCTCACCCTTTCGCGCCAAGAACTCTGTCAACACTTCAACACCTAACAAGTGATCCTGCACCTGTGGCAAACCACTGATCAACAAAATTCCAACACACCCCATGCCCTTAACATTTAAAGGCAACCCGCCACCATGAATCGCATGTGTTTCTTCAGGTAAACCCTTAACCGCATACCAATCGATGCCTTGTTCTTCCGCTAAAACTCTTTCATACATCGTTGAATTACCAGTTGCTAAAACAACCCGTGCTTTGCGTGCAATCCACGAATCATTATCAGCGGTAGATCCCGGCAAGGATGCGTGAAAAACAATCCACTCCTTCAATCGCACCTCAACTGCAATACCCAAACCACGTGCAAAACCCATATCCAACGCGATCTCGCCGATTTCAATCGCCTCTTTTTGCGACAACGACTCAAGCTCTAAAGTCTTGGCCTCTAACGCCAATCCTTCACTTGAAAATCCACCAGTTGTAGTCGCCATGTGCGCAATTGTGCCTTAATCTGACTCCATGATCACTATCCCTGAAACCGACCTTGTTGTTCACGAACTCTGCCTAGGCAGCAATATCTTTGGCGGAAATGCCACTGAGGCTGAAAGCCACCTAGTGATGGATGCCTACAAAAGCCATGGCGGTAACTTCATCGACACCGCAGATATGTATAACCAGTGGGTCGAAGGCCATGTCGGCGGAGAGTCTGAAACAGTGATCGGCAATTGGATGAAATCCCGCGGAAACCGTAGCGAGATGGTGATTGCAACCAAGGTTTCCAAGATGGATCGCCGCCCAGGATTGTCAGCAAAGAACATTATTGCAGCGTGCGAAGAATCTCTTAACCGTTTACAAACCGATTACATCGATCTGTATTACAGCCACGCAGATGATGAAACTGTTCCGATGGAAGAAACGCTTGGTGCATACGCACAATTAATCGCTGAAGGAAAGGTGCGCTACATCGCTGCCTCTAACTTCACTGCATCCCGCCTTCGTGAATCAATCACCTACAGCGAGAACAACAACATCCCTGCATACATCGCAGTTCAAGATTTGTATAACTTAGTCGATAGAAAAACCTACGAAACTGATTTAGCTCCAACCGTTGAATCACTGGGAATCTCCAATATTCCTTTTTATGGAATCGCTCGTGGTTTCTTAACTGGAAAATACCGCCCTGGAGTTACTGAAGTTGATTCAAAGCGCGCAGCAGGTGCTCGCGAGTATGCAACCGAAAAGGGCTACGCCATTCTTACCGCAATGGATGAGATCTCAGCTGCTCACAACGGAGCACCACTCTCAGCAATCGCACTTGCATGGCTTCGTGCTCAATCATCTGTAAGTGTTCCAATTGCTTCAGCCCGCACAGTGCCGCAATTAAAAGAGATAGTTCAGGTTATTGAGTTAACACCAGCAGAAGTTGAAAAGCTCAACGCTGTCAGCGCTTAATCCCGTGGCCACTCTTTCTTTATTTTTTTAATCTCGACTTTTGCATATGGAATGGCTTCATTTTTGTACCAGTCTTCAACCTTAATTCCATAAACCGATTCAAAAGCGCTTTGCCAACCTTTTGTGGGGGAGCTCTGCATCCAAGCAATCGCTTTATCCTGCCCATACTTTCCTAGTAACTGCTCATACATAAGCATTCCAAGGGAGTAACCAAGTCTGCTCGGGAAGGTACATTGCGGTGAATTCTGTCGCTCAATTGATTTAATCATGGTGTAAATCTGCTCATCAGTAGCTGTCCATAGATCATTCTCTTTACTATCAAGAGACATCCGCACTGAACCATTTCGGATGAGATATTCATCAGCTTTTGTATTTCTTATGAATAGCCCCACAATGATGTTTGCGTAGACATTTGCGCCGCCTTCCATCGCCCAACATGGCAGCGCATCCATTTTTCCATTTATAAAATAGGTTTGTGCAGCATGTGAATACTCGTGCGAGACTGTTGAATAATCAAGTGGATATAGTTTTGTTAAACCTTTGCCTCGAAAAAATTGCATTAGAGAAGTTCCATTTGTGAATGAATAACCTGCCATGCCTACATTGTCGCCGTCGAGCGCGATTCTTCGATCAACTTCAGCTATGTACTGTTGTGAAGAATGGCCATAAAAAGCAATACGGCTCAAGAACCAATCTCGATCTTCAACTCCAGAATAGACCACAGGAAATTTAAGCGATGACTTGATGTCCGCAGACCAAAATTTTGCCGCGGCTGGAATTCCTATATTTATAAGTTCTTTATAATCATCGTGAGCGCCCTTACCAAACTCAATAGTCATCTCGGGTTGATAATTAGCAACTTGGTTTAAGCGACCAGAGAATTGAATGAGCAGTTTGTCGAGCTGCTCCGACTCATCCCATCGCTGTAATGGTGAGGAAGTTGGGATGGGTGTTGGCGCAATCGTTGGTGTCGGTGTTACTTCAATCGTTGGGGTAGGCGAAGGTGTTGGTGTTGCCTTAACTACCGGAACAACCTTTACACCTTTGTTCCACACCAATTTTTTTCCAGATTTGATGCAGGTGTATTTAACGCCTTTAGTTGTCGATGTCGCACCTAACTTGCTACAACTCTCTCCGCTTTTTACCGCTGCAAAAGCCAAAGGCTGGACGCTGGAAATAATTACAGCCAGGCACAACCCAAGGGTGAACTTGTGCGCCCGTTTCATAGGAAAAGCATCCTCGCAAGACTGCTGATTTTGAAGATCAGCACGCCAACCTTGACCAGACCTTCTTTTATCTATGAATTAGAGGAACTTAGAAAAGTGCTTAAACAGACTTACCTTGTAAGCGCTGACCCATTGTTGCTGCGACCTTAAGCCACTTAGCAACCTGCGCATCGCTAAAGCCATCAGCGTTCATTACATAAAGCCCAGTAAAGGTATCGCCATTGAATTGGTAGAAACCAAGCAAGGTACGAGCACGAACTCCGGTGTCAATAACTGCGTGAACAAATACTCGATTTCCCTCGGATACGACTCCAACAGGAATGCTTCCCAAGTTCTTGAATTCGTATGGAACCAAAGTGTCTGTTGAATCCTTATACCCCTTATCGATCTGGCACTGAGCCAAAACCTTTACCAACTCTTTTTGCGCAGCACTGGCAGCAGCTGCAGATGAGTACTTCACAACCTCGGTTGATAAGAATGAAAATGTAGAGCCAACCTTTGTCGCCGTTACTTGACGGCGCTCAACGCGATCCTTTTCAGAGTCAAACTTTCCATTACATAGATCTAGTGATGGGTCCAGCAAGGTTGTTCCATTTGCCATTGGCAAAATCGTCCATTCCTGGCTGAAATCTTCAGCGCGGAATCCAAACTTGGACAAGGCAACCTGCTTGGAATCAACCAATGAAGGATCAGAAATCGCAGGAGCCCGATCGACCTCTTTTAAAGTACCTAAGGTTGTTGTTACTGAACTCAACCCAATCAATACGAAGTTAGACCCACTGACGCGAACAACCTTTTTGGTAGCGCCGACATCAACAGTTGCACCAATTCGCAGCTTAGCGACCTTGCTATCGGCAATAGTTGCCACAGTCTTATTTCCCACTGAAACCGTTGCCGCACCAGTTCCAACCAAAACATCATTCTTGCCGGAGACAGTTAGCGATGCCGTGCACTTACCAACACATTTAATCGCACCTGATCCATAAGTGACACCAGCAACGCTCCACTTACCTGTCTTTGAACTCTTATCGGCAGCAACGATCTCATTTGAAATACTGATATCGCCTGTTAATCCATTGCCAATGCAATCAAAAACCTGAGCGGTTCCAACTAACTTTGCACCGCTTGCAACCTTAAGAACTGGTGCATTCTTCACAGAACTGGTTGCCAAAATCCAACCATCCTCATCAACAACATTTGCCTGGCAGATTCCGCTACCCGCATCAGTTGCACCCTTCCACTGCAGCGATACCTCGCCAGCGGCAACACCAGTTAATACAAAATCATTGGTGACAACTGGATGCGCACGATCAATAACAACCTTTTGCGGAGTCGACCAATCGCTCTTGTTTCCAACGATATCGATCGCACGCATCGCAAAGGTGTAACTACCCTCGGGAAGATCCCGCAGATACACAGTCTTTGGTGCAACAAATGGACTTAAATACGTCGGCATCCATCCATCAACATCGGATGCTTTTAACGTTTCGACCTTGCCATCGATCTGTCCTTCAAAACCAACGATCGCAGTATCTGCATCCTCGCCACCAGTACCAAGAATTACCATGTTGGGTGAACGCCATTGATCAACTGGAACAACATTAGGAACTGGAGGAGGAGTTGTATCCGCCTTCTTTGTAATTGTTACAACCGCACCTGTGTCAGATGCAACCGCACTAAAAGAAACATCGCCAGAATAAGTCTTTGCAGTCAGCCCCGTCATCGATCCGCTCAAAGATGATGATGTGTTGTAGGTGTAGTTATCAAGATTAAGCATCCAAAAATCAGTACCCAGCACTGATGGGAACTCGGAAGCTGCGGCATCCTCAGGGTTGGGAGAAACAATCGCAGAAACTGGTGGGGGATCTAAACGATAAATCGCAAGACCTGGCTTATAGACAGCACCATCAGTCTTGCGACGGTACTCAACCCAATACCCAGCTTTTCCATCACGAATAAATATCGCCTTCACGCCATTTGCAAAATCGCTCGGAGCTAAATTAACAACCTCTGATTGCCACACCTGCTTGATTTGTGAATCCTCAAGCAACCCCATTCGCCACTGGTGATAGGTGCTCAGAGGTGACGTTGTATCAACATTTCCCATCACATCAATCGTTCCGCCGTATTCAACACCTTTGCAATTTGTTCCCCAAGCACCATCTGATGCTTTGTCATCACAACGCAAAAAGTTTGAGTGTCCTAAACCAAAGGTATGGCCAAGCTCATGTGCAATCACAAAAGAGGATTCACTATCGTGCAAAATCAGCGTTCCGCTTTTACTTTTAGGCTCACCCATTTGTGCACGACCCGACCAAATACATCCCGCGCGAGGCGATACAACAACTAAATATCGATTTGAATAATTAGTAATTCCCAAACGGCGATATGCTTCTGGGCGAATTGAATTCATGAAATCACTAGCCGGATATCCAGTACACGCCATTTTCGATATCAGCTGAATTGGTGTTTCCAAAATCTTGCCGCTCTTAAATGACACTGTACGACTTCCGTTATCTCCCACCATCGTTGTGTATTTTTTCCAGTCAGCATTTACTTCTGTATCGATAACACCAGCTATAACTTTTGCATCTCCACGCAATGCAGGTGCACCGTTCCATGTCACCTCAACAACATCGATGACCCGCTCATCTAGTGCATACGCCGGAGTAAGTCCCAAGGAAACCCAAGCAATTACTAGAACAAGTAGTGTTGGTAAGGCTCTCTTTCTCATGCACACACCTTATGGGAGTCCTCCCACATCTTCACATTTTTACTCCACATCTGAGAAAGTATTCCTATGAGAAGTAGGAAAATGGTTGCTGTACTTGTTGCTGGTTTACTTCTGGGTATCCCAGCGAATTCCCAAGGAGCTACACCCAAGTTGGGCTCAAAATGCACCAAGATAAATTCAACATCTGGCTCGCTCGTTTGTAAAAAGGTTGGAAACACACTTGTTTGGCAGAAGAAATCAGTTCTGAAGCCAGCTCCTTCACCTATACCTGTGCCAAAGGTTTCACCAACTCCAACTCCAACACCCACAGAATCTCCAACTCCAACCCCAACTCCAACTGCAACACCAACCCCTGATCCCACAGCTCCCTCTTCGCCAATCTCTTTTGATAATTTAGATGTGAAATGGACCAGCATAGTTGCGCGTAATGAACTTATTGCACAACTTTCCAAACAAACAACACCAAAATCAGTTGTTGAAGTTATAGCTGGGCCACATGTCGTTTCCTCTCAGCTTGAAGAAGAAAAAAGATTGTTAACGATTGCCGAAACAATGTTTTCGAAGTATTACCAACCAACCAGCTATCAAGTAGTTTTCTTTAGTGAGAAAGATGGCGAATGGGCTGATCAAGCTCTCAAGACCTATGGTGGAGGTTTTCCATTCAGTATTGTTGAAGAAATTAAGAAATGGCCTAACGGCTGCAACTTTGCCTTTGCAACCGTTGGTAAAAAAGGACCGATTTACTATCAGTGCATGGATACACGTGGACGAGAAATTAATGATAAACAAACTGCCATCCATGAGTACTTTCATTTAGTTCAGCAAAAGTACCAAGATGGTCCACTTGCTTGTTGGTTACTTGAAGGCTCAGCAACTTACTTTGGTATTGCCCTAGGAGTCGATGAAGCAGACCCAACTGGAGCAGCCGGACGTAAGTTCGTTGAATCGCTTGCCTATCAATACAACCCAGGTGGCAATTACAACAACCCACCAAATACTCGAATGCGCGATTTGGCACAAACATCCGAAGGTGTCATCAAAATCATGACCGCTTTAGATCTCAGACCTAGAAGCCCACAAGATAATTGTCTTGTGCTTGGATCTTACGCCGCTGGCCATATAGCAACTGAGGCACTTATTGCTGTTAAAGGCTTCACTACTTATATGTCGTTCTTGGAATCATTGAAAAATGGAAAAGATTGGCAAGTGAACTTCGAGGCTTCTTTCGGGATTTCAACCCAAGAGTTTTATAAGAAGTTAGCTCCATACTTTAAAACTCGAATCTAAATCTCCCACGCACTTTGTTCATGCCGATTCACCGCAAAGACCTGATATCCCTGCAATTCAGGCTGCCCAAACCACTTAGCTGAATCCTGGCCACCGACCATAACCGCTGTGGCCATCGCATCACACAGCCACCCCTCAGCCCCAACAACAGTTGCCGACTTCGCACCGATCGCAATCAATCCATTTAATGGATCATGAATATGTGCACCGCGCTCATAGGTTCCCGATGTTGCAATCGCACCATCGGTAATCTCATACACCTTCACTATTTCACTTCGATTATCAGGATTAACAACACCTATAGACCAAGGCTTTACAACCTCAGCCACTGAATCGAACCATCCACCACGCAACGTTAAATCCCCAGCAGCATTTACCTGACAGTGCTGCACGCCTGCAGCAACCAAAATATCTGAAGCCTTATCGGCAGCCCACCCCTTTACTAATCCTGATGGATCAAACCCACCCTCAACCGCCCACGGATCAAAAGCCCCATCACTTAAATACTTTGCGCGCAAACATAAATCCCATACCTCGCGCATATCATCGGGACAATCCGCGATCGCAACTTTTCCACGACGCAACCGTGTCACCCACGACTCATCTTTATAGGTTGAAAAATCTCGATCAACAGCTTCGCAAAACTCAATCACCGATTCCATCGCGCGATCTAATTCCAAACCACCGATAGATTGCGAATAACAATCTACATCCACAATTGTTCCCCACACAGGAAACTGTCGACGCAGATGATTCATCCCTCAACTCTATCTGCGTTGCTTACAAACCAGCTTGAGCGAGCGCTCCCTGTAGCGATGTGTACCAACCATAACTTGTATAGGACGCACCAGATGCACCCTGAATATTTGCACTCTGTGCAGCCAATGTCTGTTGCTTCAAAATCGGAACCGCCATATTGGTCCAACGATCATTACGACCACTTGGTGCCTGCACCGCTACCGCATCTGTAATGCGACCATTTACAACAGTGATCTTTACTTGAACCGTTCCGTAATTAACGAAAACTGCAGGACCGGTAAATGATCCATTAACGCCCTTTGAACTTGCAGTTGTTGCAGCTGCTGTTGGCGTTGCACTCTTAGTCGCTGACGCACTGGCACTAGCGCTCGCACTGACCGTTGCTTTTGCTGCAGGACTTGCGTTCTTTGTCGCCGCCGCAGTTGCCTTAGCGCTGGCTTTCGGCGCCGCACTTTCGGTAGCAACAGCTGTCGAAGAAGTTGAAGAAGATGAAGCTGGCGCAACCTCCGCTGTCCCAGAACTACCACCTGCAGAAGCGCCAGAGATACTTAACGCATCATGAGCACCCAGCTGAGGTGGCGTAATCGCTAATACCGCGCCGAGGCCCCCCACAGTGCCCCCGGCGATAAGTAGCGCCCGCTTCATCCATCCTCGTTTCTCGTTTAACCCCTCGATGGTTCAACATCTCTATAAAAGCCCATGAACCTGAATGATTTCTGTGAACGCCCGCAATCCCACCGCAGAGTATCAAACCGTCACTGTGTTGAGATGCTCTAGGTATGCGTCAATTACCTTTGGATACCATGTCGCTCATGGGGCGGATCTCTCGAAGAGTTTTCTTGGTGGCTCTTGGGACACTGTTGCCTGGAATATTGAATAACGCCACTGGTGCAACACCTACAACCAAGAAACCTTCACCCACACCTACATCCAAGAAGCCTTCACCCACACCTACAACCAAGAAACCTACAACCAAGAAACCTTCACCCACACCTACAACCAAGAAACCTTCACCCACACCTACAACCAAGAAACCTTCACCCACACCTAGCAAAGAGATTGTGGGTGTAGCAATTGCGAAGAGTACTGAATTAACTATTCGCCAAACAAAACTTTTTTTTCTTAAAGATTCTTTTGGGATTTCGACTGGTTATGCGCTAACACGAACTTCGCGAGGGGTTGTGATGGCTTTCGATTCTAAGTGCACTCACGCAGGAGTTCCGACTTCGGTCAACAGCTCTCAACTTATATGTCCTGCTCATGGCTCTATTTTTAACCCAGAAACAGGTGAAGTAGTAAGAGGGCCGGCAGTAGAACCCTTAAAAAGTTATAGAACCATTGAAGCTGACGGCGAGATTAGGATAATTATTTCTTAATTGTGTAACCCGTTGGACACTTTGGATTAGTGCCAGTTACCCGAATTGTCTTCCCATTCTTAACACAGGTTATTGTCTTCTTCTTGCTTGTTGAAGTTGCAGATGGGCTCGAGAGTGATGAGCGAGATGGAGATGGTGAAACAGTTGGAGTTGGTGATTTGCTTGGGGAGGGAGAATCACTGGCTATTGGAGAACTCGACGGTTTTGGACTAACCATTTCTGCAACACTCGGCGTAGCAGAAGGAGTTGGTGTAGCAACAGCAGTCACAACCGGTATCGGTTTTGGCAATAAATCCTGATCATATGCAACATATCCAAGTGCATTCTTGACATTAGTCGGGAAATTTTCAGGCAGAGGAGTTTCGGACAAATGCTTCATAACAGAGAGAACTTCTGGTCGAAAGTTTGGGAAAACTTGAGCAGCGCCATCGGCAGTTATACCTGCTCGACGAGTAAGAATTTCAGTTAGAAGGCTTCGATAATCTGCTGTCACAACAAGATCGCCATCTTTTAATTGTTTATCATCAAGGCCAGGGAATCTTCCATGAATCTTGCCTCCATCGACTCCACCGCCTGCAACAAAAGTACTCGAGCCCCAGCCATGCTCAGTTCCAGTTGATTGATTTTGGCTCACTCTTCGACCAAATTCAGTGATCGTGACAACAGTGACTCTGGACCAAAGTACACCTAGATCTTGTCTAAAGGCTGCGATTGAGCCGCCGAGGTCGGCAAGATATGAAGTCAGCCAGCCATTTTCAAGATTTCCCATATTGGCATGCATGTCCCAATCTCCTTGGAACTCAACATCGACAGCACGGACACCAATACCTGCTTTTAAGAGTGCAGCAACATCTCGTAATCTCTGGCCAGTTCCAGTATTTGGGTAAGTGATTGAACTTCTTTGTGCACCAGCTTTGGCAATTTGATCCAGCGCTTGAATTGTGGATTTTGCCTGTGTTGCCCAAACATTTTCCCACCGCCCATGAGTTTCTTCAATGAAACCTGCAATCTCTTCGGCTTTCAAACCATAGATTGAGTCGAGTCTGAAGTTGTTAATTGACTCTACATTTACGGGTGCCGTTTTCCCTCCGATTAATTGTCTTGTTGTTGAACCAATTCCTACAGATTGCACCACAGAGCCGCTGCCAGTAACATCTAAAAAGCGAGCTATCCATCCGCTCCTCTTGTCTTTTTCGCCATATGCAGCATAGGCAACATCGGAGATCTCATCAAAATGACTTCGAGAATGTGTAGGAGCTCCAATCGTATTAACAATTGCAAGCTCTTTTGCTTGCCACAAAGGGAGCAAAGCTTTTAAAGAAGGGTGAAGCCCAAAATCTCGATCCAGTGGCACTAGACTGGCGTTTGGAATAAAAATATTACCGCGAACTTTACGCATTAAGTTCTCATCGGTCGGAACAACGGCACTAAGTCCATCAAATCCACCACGAAGTACCAATGTCACAACAACATCCGGAACTTCATTGGTGGATGCAGCGAAGGTATATCGAACTCCGTTAGCCGAGAGGATAGTCATTCCACCGAAGAGCGCTACTCCCCGCAAGAATTGTCTTCGCGAAAAGCCTTCTCGCCCTTCAGGACACAGTTGTATAGCTTCTTCTGAAATCATCGCAAGCTCCAAACCGGAAGTTGGAATATCAACCGAAAAATCAAGGATGTAATCTCACGGTATCGATTATTTATATCTGGATCTGATCCATAAGCCTTTGTTACAGCATACTTAATTGAATTACGATCAGCGCTTCCTAACTCTTTAAAGAGCAGAAATTGGGCAACTTGATCTATTTGTCTATCCACGTTGGTTACACGGTTTGGCAGTATTGAATCCCAATTAGGCGCATTCCAAGTATTTCCTTGAACAAAGTTTCCATAAACATTCCAGCGAAGAACTTGTTGACTTGCATTCACCCAGCTCTTTGCAATATCAGGATAGCCATCAGGAAACGGCCAAGACAGCGGAGCGTGACCCATACGTGCCACCTCATTAGACACCTGTGCTGGAAAAGTAAACTCCCTAGTGATTCCTTGCCATTTTTGAACTTTCTCAAAGTTGGGCCAAACATCAACTGACCGTGCGACTGAGATGTAATCCTCTCCGGGTCGCTTCAATTTCTTTCCCGCGGAATTCTTAAAATCAGGGTGTTTATATACCGCCCTTAACGTGTCCTTAATGTCGCCCTTACTAGACAAGTAAGAGGATGCAATATCGCTGATAAATTGCTGCGACGGGACATCTTCAACAAAACGGCGCCCAAGTTTTAGCGCAATATTCTTCGCAGTCTCAGGATGAAATGCCAGATAATTTAAAAGTGACTTTATTGCCGGCAAAACTTGGTCGACTGAAGTTACCGTTCTCTGCCAATCCATTACCTTAAAGGTGCCAAAATTCTGACGCTCCACATGCAACATGGTTGCAAAAGGTGAGACATCGGTAAGTTTGTTGCCCTGGGGAATAGGTCTTGGACCTCTTTGATACCAACGCTCTGGCCAATTTACTCTTAGTCCTGAGAATAGTTTTGCTGCATTAAGAATATCTTCTTGCGTATAGCCAGATTTTGGTGTCACCGTATGCAACTCAAGTAATTCACGGCCATAATTTTCATTAGGAAGTGATTTGGTGCTTAACTCTCCATCAAGATAAATAATCATGGCAGGATGTAAAGCGGTAGCCAGTATCAAATCTTCAAAGTTTGTTAGGGCATATTCCCGAATTACCCGTTTGTTAAAATCGTTGGTATGCCAATCAAGTAGACCGTCTTTTGTTTCATCACCAAGGGTAGTGATGTTAAAGTGATCATGCCAAAACTCAACCATCATTTCATAAATTTGGCGTTGAGACTGTGCCTGCCTAATCAAGGTGTAAAGATGAAGGACTCGGCCGGACAAGTGGTTGAAGTAAAAAATCTGTCCTTTAGCTATGTCACCCTCGGACTCTGCGAGAGGCCATAAAAAATTCATATCTTTATGGATGTAATTGAAAATTTCTTTACTAGATATAAATGCATCAACCTTAGTGTCAGGAATTGATAAATAATTCAATTGATTTTCAAACCATGTGTCTATACCAATTCTCTTCACTTCCGTGACAAGAGTTTGGGTTGGTCCATATGTGAATCTATGTAGAGCATGAATGATTGGATCATTAGATGGCGAAGTTGCACCTTCGCCCCACTTTGATTCCATTTGCTCAGATTACAACCCAGTTGTCTGAGTTTAAAGAGATTGATTCATGGATTTCTGGTCAGTCTAATTTGGTCATAATCACCGTGCTTGAGCATTTCAATCGTTATACCCTGAAAAGCAACTTGGTCCCCCTCATGAAGTAACAAATCCCTTGTTGGATTAGCAAAACAAGAGTAGTTCTCTATTTGTCTGCCCTCAGGATAAATTGGCTGGAAGTACTCATCTTGATGGCCCAATGTCGAGTCATATAAATAGGCAAGTACACCATTTCGCTCTGTCCTTGTAGTGCAAGAAAATTTCGTGACTCGCCTAGATTCCAGTATCAAAGCTTTAGTTTGGGAGAGCGGAATCACTGCGAGTTTAATTCCTTGGGACTTATTGTCAGTAAGAGGAACAAGGGATAACTCAACTTTCGTCAAATTTGTAGCGGTGCGACAATAAACGCGATTTTCTGGCATCCAGCCAATTAAAAATCGGATCCAGCCACCTAAGTCACGTTCGCCTTCGGTGACGCCTTGAATTACATAGGTCATCATAGGGGTAGCTATTTGAGACCCCCCATATTTTGCAACACCAAGACCTACTATGTAGTGGTACATCCACCATGACCAAAAGTTTCTACCAGAGTTTGGTTCTTCAAGAAATGTACTTGGGATTGAGAAAAAGTCTATCCGTGTACCTTCATTTGTCTTGAAGTTCTTCACTACATCAAACCAAGCATTTCCTTTTATTCCATATTCAATTATTCCCTGACCTTTAGGAAGAATGAATTGCACTCCTTGAATACCAGTAAAATCAAAATACTTATCTGCTTCGGTAATTGCTCGAGTCCACACACTTTGCTGAGCTGCTGAACCAAAACCATTATTATCTGTGGTAGGAATTGCATAATCTTTTGAAAAGCCCGGTAAACGTATCCAGCTTTCCTGAACCTTCCACTCAATCTTTAAGCGTCCTTCACTTGTAACATCTGCCCATTCGGAGGCATAATCCATTTCGACTTGGGCTCTTGATAGAAAGTTAGCTTCACCTGGTAAATCAACAAAATCTAAAGGAATTAATGCCCATTTCACTACTCCTAATCCTTGATACAAAGGAGTTGCTGCAGGAAAACCAGATTTCACACCATCATTTCCAGCCTGTTTAATCTTGCACAGTTCGATATTCTCGCTTGGCAAACTTGGTGGTGAGTAAGTAACGAGTGAAGTCTTTTGCTTTATGAGTATTGATGATCCAGGGTTGTTTGAGGAACTAGGTGTCGGTGTCGGTGTTGGTGTTGGCGTTGGTGTTGGTGTCGGTGTTGGTGTTGAACTGGGCTTCCTAATCGCTACACCTTTATCCCACATGAGTTTCTTGCCCGACTTAATGCAGGTGTATTTCTTTCCTTGAAAGATAGATATTTGCCCAGCTTTCTTGCATGTGGACTCTGTCTTCACCGCGGCTCCACTAGAAATTGCAGGCATTAATAGAAGCGCAAAAGCTAGAAAAAATATCAGGCAGGCTTTAAACCGCATACCTATAGGTTAGAGAGTATTTACTCACTATGGAACGCGAAAGCCTCATCATGAAAACGGTTCTTAGGCACACCAAGATCCTCTGCCGCCTTACGCACCGCGCTGACCAAAGGCTCAGGCCCACAAATATAGATATCGCTATCTGCAATCTGCGGAACAAGCATCCTCAATGAACGCGCATCCATCGGATGATCCTTACGCGGCCCCACCAAGTAATGAATCCGCATCGAGCCACCGCTGTTATTTGCCAAGTAATCCATCTCTGCCTTCAACACTAAATCCTCTTCACGAGATGCCCTAAAAATCACATCGATTTGAGCTCCGCCATTGAACTCATCCATCAGCGCGCGCACTGGAGTAATTCCAACGCCTCCACCCACCAACACCACATGCGGTCTTGTCGAACGCCCTGCAGTAAAGGCTCCATATGGACCCTCAACAAATACTCGAGTACCCGGTTTCAAAAAGGCCAATGATCTTGAGTGATCACCCAAATCTTTTACAGTAATTCGCAAATGATTCTTAGTCGGCGCAGCAGACAATGAATATGGATGTGACATCAATGCATGACCCTTAGCCAAGAATCTCCAACCAAAGAACTGTCCGCCCTGAGCATTTAACCTATCTAAATTACGACCGCTCATGATCACTGAAACAACACCAGGTCCTTCAACAACAACCTTTTCAACCCGCAAATTAACTTTCAGTGATCGCCAAATTGGAACCCAAAACCTGAAATACCCAATCGCTAATGCCATCGCTAAATAGAGCGCAATCCAATACGCCTTATTTAAGGGATGACCGATAAACATCGATCCATTAACAATCTGGTGCATAAAGGATGCAGCAACCGCCGCATAAGTCAGGATGTGAACCAACCACCAAGTTTCATAACTCATCTTGGCTCGAGCCCTTTTATATGAGGTCACACCCGCTTGAACCATCAACACAAAACCTACGAGCGCAAACCACATCCAGTCATAGGTTGTTAAGAACTGCCACATCTCTTTATACAAAGGAATCTGATCTTGCCCCGCAAAACCCAACACAATGAAAAACACATGTGCGCCGATTAAATACAAAGACCAAGGTCCCAACTTGCGATGCCACGTCACCAAACGATCATGGCCAACTCCGCGTTCCACAATCGGAATTCGTGCCACTAAGAAGATGCCAACAATTGACAAATAAGTGCCCACCAGCGCCGCCAAGCGGCTAACCGTTACAACCACTGAATAGAAATCTTTGAAATCCCCACTCCGCAAGGTCGTTGCCTGCAGAGCCAAGGTCAGCCCTAGCCCCGCGCCCAAAAAGAGTGCCGCCCAGTCTGTACCTGTTGCCGAGTGCTTATAAATACGGGTCGCTTGAGTCATTACGTAATTACACCCAAGAACTCTGAGAACCATCTGTGCGCTGACAGTGTGCTCCCTTGTAAACGACTCTCATCATTTAAGATCTGGATTCAAGGGATCCAATCGCTTCATCTGAACTAAAGCCTCTGCCTTTTGCTCTTGTGAGGCATTCTTCATCAGAGTAATAGTCCCCCATACCGCGTAGTTATCAGGGAATCTTTTGGTCGCATCTACTGCTACTTGTAAAGCTTGAGCTTCTAGCTTGTTCTCATTCAAGGCCATGGCTATCTGAATCATTCTCGATGTATCCACGGGCCAGATATATGCCGCCTCTTGAATAACAGTTGGATTTCCTGACTCCAGCGCACTCTTGTACTTTGCTGAAGCCAAATATGGCGGCATACCGACGAGCACACCGATTATTAATCCAACAAACATGGCAAGGGTTGTACCAGCTGAGGCTTGAACTGGTTTGTTCGATTTTTTACCTCGCCTCTTTTCTTCTACTGATTCGCCGTTACGGGTATTGATCTCGTATCCGATAATCAAACCTGATAAGACCCAGCCCCAAATAGCCAAGCCGATTTGGTTGATACTGATGATCGATTGAGCTTGAAATGCCACCCAGCCGGCAAACAATCCAACAAAGCCAGGGTTGAAACCTTGCGTGCGCTTAAAAACCTTTACCGCCGAAATCAAAACTAGAGCCATTAAAGCTAGATACATGATTAAAAGCGGGAAACCACCATAGGCAGAGATGTCAAGAAAAACATTATGAGCGGCATTAGAAACTCGATCAGGAGTAGTTCGAATAGTTGCCTCAATACTGCGGCTTCTGCGATACCAATCTCCATAGCTATCGAGCCCCACGCCAAAGATTGGATTATCAACTGTCATTTTCCAACCAGCGCGCCAGTAATCACCCCGATAGGTAACAGAATCTTTGTAGAGTAATGAAGCCAATGGTCCTTTGTTTAAAGTACCAAATAAAACAGATACAAATCCAACAATTCCTAATGCTAGGTACGAGTAACCAAGACCCTTGCTTTTTTGAATAATATAGATGCCAAGTGCTAAACCTGAACCTATCAAAAGGACCAAAAATCCTTGCTGGGATGCGGTTTCCTTGATTACATATATGGTCGTAAGCAAATAGATCCCATATGCAACTTTGATACTTAACTTTGTATGATGTGAAAGAATCTGGGCAAATACAATTGAACCCAGGACTCCTAGTAACGAGGATTGAAAATTTGGATTACCTAAAAATCCAAGGACTGGCGAATATGGGTTAACCCAATTGAAAGGGTCTCCGCCAAGTGCTTGAACCAGGCCATAAGCAAGTGATGCCACACCAACTACAAGTGATGCCACAAAGAATCGATTCAAAAAGACAGTATTTGATGCAACCATGGAAACCACAAAAAGAATCGAAAATGCAAGATATGTGATCAAACCAGTATTTCTACCAGCGGTACCAAAAATCTGTTGAAGCATTTCCCCACCGCTAACAAACAAAACTATTAACTGCCAGCCCATAAACCCACCTGCCAATAAAAGTGGGATTCGGAATCGGGTTAGATTTAGGGCTTTCTGGTTTGCCAACAAAACACCAAGTCCCATGAATCCTGTCGCTACCACTGCAAGCATCTTGATGGGATTTATCGGGTCCATGGACCACAGAGGCGTTACCAAAAGGGTTGTAGCTATTAAGGCCCATACAAGAACCTTGCCCAGAGACATTTCAGCCTTTTCACGCATGCTCCAAGGGTACTGACCATGACCGCTTTTGGACGCGACCTTTCAGAAGTGCCCTCTCATGACATCTGAGAAGGCACTTATTACCCAAAGCCGAGATCGGGAAATTCCCGAACTCGACTACTCGAAAGGAAACAAATGTCTACAAAGACAACTTTCAAGCGCATCGCGCTTATTGCAGTTGCAGCTTTGGGTCTAGGCGTTCTGACTTCTGTAGCTCCAGCTTCGGCTGCAACTGCAGATGTAACAGCAATTACGGCTGGTGCTTCAGCACCCGCTCGTGTTGGTGTTGCTTCAGGAACTACGACTCTAACTGTTTCTCACCGTGCTCAGTCTGACACTTACACAGTCACAGCACAGATCACATCTGCACCAACAGGTTCAACAGCTGCAATTCTAGATTTTGCAGCAGGAACTGGAACAACAATCGGTTCAGAAACCACAGCTACAAAGACAGCTTCTGCAAAAGTAGGAACACTTACAACTGATGAAGTTGCAGATGCAGATGTATCAGCCACAGGGACATCAGGTGCGTCAACATTGACACTTGCAATCACTCCTGACGTTGCTGGTACATACACAATCTTGGTTGCAGTTGGCGGAAGCGCAACAACTGGTTTTGCAGCTGGCAACAAGTCAGTTTCTTACACTGTAACAACAGCAGGAACACCTACAGCACTCACTCTTGCATCTTCAGCAGGATCAGTTACATCAGCTGGTCTAGGACAGATCTTTTCATTGTCTATGAAGGATGCTGCAGGAAACGCAACAGTTCTTGGACTCAATGAGTCAATCGATATTACAGATAACACAACTCTTGCGAGCGTGTTAGAAGTGAACCCAAAGGCAACATCAAATGGTTCAGCTGTAACTGCTATTGGTAGCTCAACAGCAAATACAGCTGGTGTTTACTACCTACGTGTTGGTCAGACTGGAACACTAGTAACAGGTACAGCAATCCTTACCGTTACTGGCGGCGGACTTCTTCCGGCTTCATTGACAGTTAATGCAACGATTACTTTGACACTCACAGCTGCTGATCCATCAGCGGCCTCAACTGTCAAGTGCACAACTGCTAAGAATTGCACAGGTACAGCACCTAACTTCAATACAGCAGCTGGCCAGTCACTTACTTTCACAAACGCAGCAGCAGTTGGAAATGCAACAGCTGATGCTACAACTGCGAAGGTTTACAATGTAGATGTAATTAATGCTTCAGGCTTCCGCTACTCATCATCATCATCAGTAGCAGCAGCAGCGACAGCATCAAAGACAGCTACATTCACAGCTCCAGCTCCAACAACTACAGCTACCACATCTGTAACACTTCACGGTGTAACAGCTGTTCTAACGTATGTTAAGCCAGCAGCTGATTCAGTTTCAGTTCTAGGTTCATCAGCAGTGCTTTCAGCTACTGGTGGTTCAACAACTTGGTACGTTGAAGTAGACGATCAGTACGGAAACGCATTCCAGTATGCTCCAGTATCAGTTACAGTTTCAGGTCGCAACACAGTTGCTGAACTTGCAATTGGTGTTACAGATGCAAATGGAATCGCTTCATACACACTCAAGGATGCAGGTACCACAGGTACACGCGATACTTTGACATTCAAGTCAGGAAGCATCTCAGCTACAGCTGCGACTGTTACATACGGAACTGTTACAGTTTCTAAGGTTTCATTCACAGGTGGTAGTACTGCAGCAGGCGTTACTGCAGCAACACCAGTTGTTAACGCAATCTCAGCTGGAGATACTCCAGAAGGATCAGCAGTTGCAGCTTCAGTAACAGTGACAGATGCATTAGGAAACCTACTTGCAGGCGTTCCAGTTGTATTCTCAGTTGCTGCTGCAGATGCAGCGAAGTTGGCAATCGTCACAAACAAGGTAACTGTTTACACAGGTGCAGACGGTAAGGCAGCTTCAAGCGTATTCGCATGGATCGCTGGTACATACACAGTTACAGCAACAGCTGGTGGAGTAACAGGAACTGGTTCATACACATTCGCTAACTCAACAGCTGCAGATGCTCGTGTTCTTTCAGCTAAGTCAGCTGATGGAATCATCACAGCAACTGTCGTTGATCGTTTCGGTAACCCAGTTTCTGGTGTAACTGTTTACGCATCACGTACCTCAGGTACAGGTTACTTCGGTACAGGTGTAAGCAAGACTTCAACAACAACAGGTGTTGATGGAACAGCTGAGTTCACACTAGTCGGTACCGCAGAGGTTAAGGTTTCAACACTTAGCTACGATGCAGTCCCAGGCACAAATGCTGCCGGTCAGACTTGCGCACTTGCAGGTAACTTGACATGTGCAGTTGGAACAACAGCTGCGACAGCATTCACAGCTACAACAGCTGGAACAGCGGCAGTTGCAGCAGCAAATGTTGGTTCATCATTTGCACCAGCTGGTGTTTCAGCAGTTACTGTTTCTGTAAGCAACAATGCAGCAGCAGACAACGCTCAAGCAGCAACTGATGCAGCAGCAGAAGCAACTGATGCAGCAAATGCAGCAACTGATGCAGCAAATGCGGCAGCAGAGGCAGCAGATGCAGCAACAGCTGCAGCACAAGATGCTGCAGATGCAGTAGCTGCTCTATCAACATCTGTTTCAGAAATGATCAACGCTTTGAAGAAGCAGATCACTTCTCTAACAAACCTAGTAATCAAGATCCAGAAGAAGGTAAAGGCGTAAGCCTTAGCTTCAACTGATCTGAAGTGTTAAGCCGGGGTCCGGTTCTCAATTGAATCGGACTCCGGTACACACAAAGATTTAGAGACCAGTTAGTTCTTTCGAGAACTAACTGGTTTTTAAGAAATCAAAATGACCAGTCTTAATTTTAAATCACTGATGTGGTCAGACATTTATGTCTTCATTTTTAAGTTCTTGATTAAGCATATTTGTCAGCACACTAGTTCACACTTAGCGGCAGAGCTAACTCCTTTTGATTTCTTAAAGAAATGGAAAGGAGCAATAGTGTTGTTTGAAAGTTTTGCCTTGCAAACGATCGATCATTTACCAGTACGTAAAAAGACCTTCGCTACCTACCATTCAGCATTGCGATTACACATTTTCCCAACCCTTGCACATAGAGATATTGAAGGAATTACTCGACTCGACATTCAAAGTGCAATTCAGGGGCTTCCACCACAGACTTGTGCAACAACATTGGCGGTGTTGAAAACCATTTTTAGAGAAGCTCTAGCGCAGGGGATGATTCAAGTTTCTCCTGCCCATGGTGTTTCTGGTCCCAAAATTATGGTGAAGCCACGTGACTTTCTTACCTGGGAGGAAGTTGCTGCCGGATCTTTTGGTAAATACTCCACACACATTAAGTTTTTAGCTCTCCACGGTTTGCGATGGTCTGAAGCTGTTGCACTCACCTTTGATGATATTCGAGATGATCGCGTGTGGATCAATAAATCAGTCCACGGGCAAACAAAGAGTAAAGCGGGTATTAGATCAGTGCCATTAGTGAGTCCATTCAAACTCTTTCCAAAGAGTCCTAAGACCCTCCGCAAGGTCTTAAAACCCTATGGAGTGGACATTCACTCATTGCGACATACCTATGCATATTTGTTGAAGCAACAAGGAGTGCATGTGACAACAGCGCAACGTCTATTGGGACACTCAGATCCGCGAGTAACCTTGAATATATACACACAAGTATTAGACAACGAGATTGATGATGTTGGTCTATTACTTAGCAAAGCGGCTGGCTTCTAACACATCCCTTCTACTATTTTTCAAAGTTTCATTAAATGCCGAAACCCGGCCCCTCGATGAGAGAGGGCCGGGTCCCGGACTAGAGCTAACTCCGAAGAGTTATATCCTCCTAAAGGATTGGGCTTACGCCTTTACCTTCTTCTGGATCTTGATGATGAGGTTTGTAAGAGCGATGAGCTGCTTACGTAGAGCATCATTCTGAGCCTTTAGAGCTTCGATCTGCTCGTTAACCTGAGTTGCTAGAGCAGCTACTGCATCTGCAGCATCTTGTGCTGCAGCTGTTGCTGCATCTGCTGCCTCAGCTGCAGCGTTAGCTGCATCAGTTGCTGCATTTGCTGCATCAGTTGCTTCTGCTGCTGCATCTACTGCAGCTTCGGCAAGGCCATTAGACGCAACTGTCGCGGAAGCGGTGATTGTGCCTGCTGCTGCAGTTGTGTCGGTTGCTGATACAACAATTGGACCTGCAACTAGTGGTGCATACATTGTGTATGAAACTGAACCATTAGTTGTAGCTGTTGTTACGGCAGCTGGGAATCCCTGAAGTGAAGTATTTGCTGTCAATGCAGAGATTGGAGCAGCTGATGCCATTGGAAGTCCATTTGCATCTACGCCCTTGATTGTAAGTGTCATCTTCTCACCTGCGCTGTACTCAGCCTTATCAAAGGACATCGTTACAGTCGCTGGTGTTGCTGATGAAAGTGTTACAACTGCAGTCGTTGAGACTGTTGCAGCTGCGTTTGAGAATGTAAGTGTCACTTTGCCGTACTTAGCAGCAATACCAGTTACTGATACTGATGCTGTTCCTGCTGCTGCTTCTGCCGCTGATGATGATGTAGCGGTTGTTGAAGCAACGATCGTCGTATCACTTGAAGTCACTGTTAATGCTTGTGATGGAACAACAACACCAGCTGCATCTTTTGCAACTACTGCAATAACTCCTGTAGTTGTTGCTCCTGCTGTGATAACTGGCTTAGCGACCGTTGCTGTATATGTTGTTGCAGCACCGTAGAAAGTTACAGTTTCTGTTGCAAGAACGGTTGTTCCGGCTGAGATTGTTACTGTTGCTACGCCTGAATTTCCATCAGCGAAAACACCGATGGCGTTTTGGCCAGCAGTACCAGTCAAAGCACGACCTGATGGAACGATTGATGCTACGTTTGCAGCTGTATCGATTCCAAGAGTTCCTGGGCCACTGATGGTTACTGTAAGAGCTGTTACAGAAGTCTTATTTAGGCTTCCAACTGTATTTGAAGTTACAACAATTGTTGCAGCTTGTGCAGTTCCATTAGCTGTTTTGCTTGCACTTACTGCAACATCTGCAGTAGCTGTTGTTGTCTCTCCAAGGTTAAGGAATGAAGTTGAAGTTGCTGCAGTGACAGCGTTAAGGGCTAAGTTATCTGCAGCTTTAGCCGCATCGCGTGCAGCATCAGTTGCGTAAGCCTTAACTGTCCAAGTATTTACCTGTCCGCCAAGAGCATTCTTGAGCGTGTAAACATATGTTCCCGCAACTGTAGGAGTTACAGCTGAGTACCATTGTCCGATCGTTCCACCTGCCGCAGCAGAAGCTGTTGACATTGACATGCCTGAAACAGTTACTGTTCCGTTATTTACAGCTGCCGCAATAGCAGCATCTGCATTGTTAGTACCAGCAAATCCCCAGATTGCATTGGTGTCATAGGCGCCACCAATTGCTGCTGGTGTTCCAGCTGTACCAGGTGCAGGTGAGTAACCATCAGCAGACGCAGCTTTCCATGCTGTAGATGTAATTACAGGTACCGCCCAGCCTGCCATTCCTGCTGGGTATGAAGTTACAGACCATGCGTAAACTGATGTATCAGCAGCCTTTTCGGCCATAAATGTTGACTGGACACCATAGTGAGCCGTTCCATTGATTGTTACCCATGAAATTTCATCGGCAACATTTGAACAAGCATAACTACCAGCAGCATTACATGTGCCGCGTGCTGTTCCATCAAGGTGAACCAAAGATGGTAGTTGTGCTGCAGGTGCACTTGAAACACTCAAGAGACCCAAGCCCAACGCAGCAACTGCAACAAGCGCGATGCGCTTGAAAGTTGTCTTTGTAGACATTTGTTTCCTTTCGATTAGTCGGCTCTCGGACGATCCGAGCGCCGGCTTTGGGTAATAAGTGCCTTCTCATATGTCATGAGAGGGTCTTTTTCACCCGATTCGATGAATCGCACGTGCTGATTCACCAAATTCCCCACCGTGTATCCGGACGCGGCGAGGAAACCTATTTATTTGTTTTTCACCTGCACCGCTTGCGCTAGTACCTGTGTCTTGCCCGAGTTCAGAAGAACTCGTGTTGTGATCGTCGCTGGTGCATCGGCTAGGTCGTAGCCACGTGCACCGGTTGGGATCGCAAAAGTAGATGGCTTCAAGTAGCCGATGTTGGCGGTTGCTGTGATCAGATGCTGACCATTAGCAAGGCGCTCGATTGTTGAATCAATTGAGTTGATCTCAACAGAGTTCCAGTTACCTGCAAAGCCGACGTTGATGCTGTTGATGTCGTAGTTAGTTCCAGTTCCATCGATTGTGATGAGCTGATCGATGAGAACATTTGGACCAACTGAACCTGTGATGAACTGGTTATTGATCAGGATCCCTGAAGTACCAGCGGTTGTAATTCCCTTAGTAACGCGACCCTTACCAAATGAACCATCTTCATCGGTAACTGTGAAGCTTGTTGGGAGGCCGTTGTTATCAAGTCCAAAGAATGAAAGCGGTGCAATCTTTGCGTTGATTGCTGCTTGCTGGGCCTTCTTAGCAGCAGCTGTTGCTGCAGCTTGTGCCTTTGCCTTAGCGGTAGCTGTTGCCTCTGCAGTTGGCGCCACAGGTGACATTGGTGATGACTCTGTTTCAACCTGGGCAACAACTGGCAGTACTGGGCTTTCATTTCCAGTCATTGAGTTGAAGCCAAGGAAAGCTGTAATAACTAGTAGAAGTGAAAGAGCGGCCTTAGAAGACTTCTGGGCTAGCTCAATCGACTTCTTATATGTTGTTGAAAGCGCATCAAGTGCTGTTAGGCCACTCTTCTCATCAACGATCCATTCGCCAAGAACGCGAACCATTGACTTGCGAGCGCGAACCAAGATGTGGCGAACATTTGCTGGGCTTGTATTAAGCGCAGATGCGATCTCTTCTGTTGTGCGGCCTTCCATTTCCCACATAACAAGCGCTGTGCGCTGGTCTGAGGTCAGGCGAGCAAGTGCTTCGCGGATAATCGCGGCATCTTCTGCTGCAGAGATAGTTGTATCAAGATCGATGTGGTTTTCTGATGCGATCTCGTTGAGGCGCTCCTGAGTTGTGTCAGCATCGATTGCAACCAAGTTTGGACGGGCACCGCGAGCGCGGATAACGTTCAACGCAAGGTTGTTTACTGATGTACGTAGGTAGGCAATTGCACGATCAGCTGTGTCTAGGTCGGGGGCAGCAAGCATGAACTTCAAGAATGCTTCCTGGACGATCTCGTTGGCCTCTGCCTCATCGCGGGTGATGCGGCGTGCCTGTGAGACGAGCTGTGTGCGGTGTTCTGTGTAGATCGCGCTTAGCTGAGCGATAGTCCAGTCAGCTGAAGAGCCTTGAGCTGGTGTATCAATAAGAGCGTCTGCGGGATTTGCGCTCAAAATGCGGGCGGCATCGGTCGCTGCAACTGCTTTCGCCGCTTTCGACTTCAATAGTGCCATTGTGTAACTCCCGCGAGTTTTTTATGAAGGCAACGTCTTGCCCTCTATTAGCTAAGACACCGCTGGGGGCCAAATGTTGTGCCCTTGTGAAAACTTTTTTTAGAAAGTTTTGGCTGCGGTGGTGGATTGAGCGTAGGTGGGGGAATAGCTAGCAGGGCTTTCGCCGATGGGCAGCGAGAAACAAGCCTGCCGGAATCAGGTCTCTAGTCTATGGGATAGGCAAGGCTAAAGTTGGTATTGAGGGTTTGAGCATGTCTGCGGGTCAGGCCTGGTAGGGATACCTCCCTTGCGGGGAGTCGATACCTCTTAGATAAGGCTGAGGGTGAGCGCCTTCTTGGCCGCCTCCTTGCGGTCACTGACCGCCAACGCCTGGTAGATCCGCATGGTCTCGTGGCGGATCGTAGAGACGGAAAAGCCCATTTCGGTAGCGAGCTCGTGGTTGGTCTTGCCCTCAACCATGCCCCGCAGGATCGACAGTTGGCGAGCTGAAAGCTGGCCAGCCCCAGAGTTCCGGGAGTCGTTCAAAATCGCCACATGGGAATCGGCATGAGCGCCGCGATTTTGGAAGGACATATACAGCGAGATTGGGACACACAAATCTTCAATCGCCTCTGCGGTTCGAGCCTTATCTGAATCCTTGACTGGATTCTTAAATTCAACAATTAAATATCCTTGAATAACACCGCGATCTCGCAAACAAGAAACATACATATTGTTATCAGGTGTGAATTCACCTTGTGTTGCATTACTAATTAAAACAATGTCTGGTGCATTAATTGAGCGCCATTCAAGACTTGGAACTACTCGGTCGCGATATAGATCTGCATCTGGGTAACCAAATGATCCTAAAACAACGATCGAATCATCACTATTTAAACGCCCAAAACGAATGCCCAGTACTGGTAATTCGCTCAGATATTCAGTTGCGAGCGCACGTGCAATTTCTTCAGTTGATGGGTGAATACTTAACCATTCGATGAACTTTCTAATTTCACACACGAGTAATCACCAACTGTTCATTGAACAGTTCAAAACTTTGATACACGCGTGTACAACCCTTCTGTCCAAAGGTTGCTTACCGATCCCGCAGCTGTTCGGAGCGCGCAATCATCTTTCGATGATTCGCCGGTGAGCGCCAGAGCCCTGACAATCAGGGTGTCGGCCACGAGGATTCGTCAGCTGAACTTCTAGGCAGAACGGTAGGGCAGTTAGGCTGGATTTTGAAGGGTTTTGAGCGTGGTGACCGGTCAACTTTTGGATGGTCACATCGGTCGCTTGGAGCGGGTGGATAAACGCTCAACGATCTGCGGTTGGAAGATCACATGCTGGTGGATGTGGTTTTCAGGGGCGGCGATCTCAACCACCATTTGTGAGCCCATTGTGTAGCCAAGCTGATACGGGGTCTGAGAGACGGTTGTCAGTGGGACCAAGGCAGATTCTGCATACGAGACATTGTCATAGCCCAAAACTGAAACGTGATCTGGGACCTTGATCCCCTGTTTGTAAAAGTAGTTCATGATTCCCAAAGCTAAAGAGTCATTGCCAGCAAATACCGCATCCGGCAAACCAGCTTTGATGATCTGTGGCGCTATATGTTCGCCTGTCAGAAAGTCCAAGGAAGGAGCGCTCATAACAGAAAGTTCAATATCAAACTCTTGTGCAGCTTCTGTAATTCCCACAAAGCGTTGATTCGACTGATGGTGGTGGGCAGGACCAGAAATCCACACAATCTTTTTGTGTCCAAGGTTTGCAAGGTACTCAATACCGATGTACCCGCCACGAACTTGATCAATGGACACTGAGCATTGATCTACTAACTCATCTGTTTGCGAGATGTATCCAACTCGAACATTTTTTTCGATGAACTTTTCAAAGACTTGGTTGCGCTCGCCGACGGGTGTAAGGATTACACCTTTAAACCCTGCATCCACCATTGCAGACAAAAGATGCAGCTCAATTGCTTCATCCTCACGGCTATATCCAATTAGAACTCGAAGTCCATCTTTTGCAACAGCATCTTCGATTCCTTGAGCCAACTCTTCATAAAAAGGATTATTGCTCAGCGGGAGAATTAATCCAATTACACGACTGTCCTTTGTTGAAGATTGCATGATCTCATTTGGAATAAAGCCCAATATATCAATCGCGCTGCGAACCTTTAGGCGAGTTTCTTCAGATACTTGTTGAGGGCGATTAAGGACGTTAGAAACCGTGCCTATCGAGACATTTGCCTGTTTGGCGACATCCCGAATACTTGGTTTATTTGCCATTTCTACTCAACACTTTCTTTTTAAAGTTATTAGGTCGATGACTTCAGTTAATCGTACATCTTCACTAGACTCCATGACTATGGCCAAACAATCTCCAAAAACTATTCGCCAAGCTGATGTGACGATTGACTTAGTTGCTAAAGCTGCGGGGGTAAGTCGGGCCACAGTTTCCAGAGTCATGAATGGAACTGCAAAAGTATCTCCCGAGAGAGTGAAAGCAGTTAATAGAGCGATCGCGAAATTTAACTTCACTCCCAATGCAACTGCTCGACGTTTGGCAGGTGGTCGAAGCGGACTAATTGCACTTCTCATGGAAGAATCAAGTGAGGAGTTCTTCCTTAATCCCTTTTGGGGACAGGTGGTTCAAGGGTTTTCATCTGCAATTGCAGAGGCGGGATTGCATCCGTTATTACTTATTCGACCTAAGAGTGGAACCGAAGACACACTATTTTCTACCCTTCAGGCAGGTCAGATGGATGGCTTAGCAATATTTAGTTGGCATCGACCATTGAAAAGTTTTGAAAAAATGTTGGATCCAAAAATGGCAGTTGTTTTTGGTGGAGATTTGGGGGGTTCAAAGAAATATCCATTTGTCGATGTTGATAATGTGAAGGGAGGATACCTTGCCACTAAACATTTGATTGATTCAGGATGTAGAAATATTGTAACAATAACAGGAGACTTAAAATTGCAGTCTGGTCGCGATCGACTTGATGGTTACGAAAAGGCAATTTCGGGAGCTGGTTTAAAGCTCAGAGATGAGTTAGTTATTCATGGAGATTACACCCAATCAAAAGCTGAAGAGTTAACCCGACAATTAGTAAAAAAGAAAACCAAATTTGATGGAGTTTTTGCTGGTAATGATCTTTCTGCGGTTGGTGTAATAAATGTCTTACTTCAAAATGGAATTTCAGTTCCAGGCAAAGTTAGAGTAGTGGGATTTGATGATTCGCCAATTGCTAATAAGAATCAACCATCAATTACAACAATTCGACAGCCAATCAGAGAGCTAGGTGCGCAAGTTGCTGAAAGCTTACTTGCAATTCTTGATGGGCAAGAGGTTGAAGATAAAGTATTGGATGTTAAATTAATTAAACGTGAATCTTCAACATCTAGAAAGCAGAATTAGACTCAATTATCTCTTTATATCTCTGGAAGCTCATTTTTGGTGTTCGTTCAAAAGTTTCATAATCAACGTGAACTATTCCAAAACGTTTTGCATACCCTTCGGCCCATTCAAAGTTATCTAATAGAGACCAGGCAAAGTAACCTTTAACGGGTGCACCATCAGAAATTGCATTTTGTAGAGATTGCAAATGTGCTTCAAGATATGCGGTCCGTTTGATATCCCGCACTTCTCCATTTACCTTTTCATCATCGTAGGAAGATCCATTTTCTGTAATTACCAGGTATGGAATTTGTGGCCAATCTTTATGAACTCGCTTAACAAGGTTTCCCAAGCCTTCAGGTGTTACAACCCAGCCCATGGCTGTTAAATCTTGAGCTAAATGCGCCGGTGCAGAGCCATCTACACGTTGTGGGAAAGGCATAAATCCACCTTCGATAGCTGGCTTATCTTCAGGTCGTGGCGAACGAACAAAGCCATCGCAGTAGTAATTGATTCCAAGAAAATCTGGCGCTGCGATAAGTAGTTGTTCATCACCTGAAAGTAAGACGCGACTGAGCATTTCGCCGTAGCAATCCACGAGATTCTGTGGATACTTTCCGGTCGTTAGTGCATCAATCCACCATCGATTTAGGTTTGAATCATTGAGCGCCGCAAAATCAACAACCTCTTGGTCGTTTGGTGATTCATTATGAATATTGTTCATATTTACAGTTAACCCGACCTTGGCATTCGGTCGAACTCTTTTAATTGCGCGAGTTGCTGCTGCATGGGCTAAAGCTGTGTGATGACTTGCTGCAACCGCTAAATTAAAATCTTTCTTGCCTGGCGCGTGTACTCCATTTGAATATCCAAGCCACGAAACACACCAAGGTTCATTTAATGTGATCCAGGTTGTGATTCGATCACCAAATGCTTCAGCACAAGCGGTTGCGTAATCTTCAAATGCTTTAACAATCTCGCGATTAGCCCAGCCGCCTTTATCTTCAAGCGCCTGAGGTAAATCCCAGTGATACAAAGTCACCATAGGTTCAATATCTGCAGCAATAAGTGCGTCAATCAATCGATTGTAAAAAGCAAAGCCACGTTCTTCGCGAACTGAATTACCATGTGGAAAGAGTCGAGGCCACGCTATGGAGAATCGGTAAGCACTTACTCCGAGAGATTTCATGAGTGCTATATCTTCATTGAACCGGTTGTAGTGGTCACATGCGCGATCACCTGTGTCACCATTAACAACTTTTCCAGGAGTCTTTGAAAAGGTATCCCAGATACTTACACCCCGGCCATCAACATCAAATGCACCCTCAATTTGATAACTGGCGGTTGCAGTTCCCCATGTGAAATTTTCTGGAAAGTGTGAAAGCGGTTTCATAACGCTATACTAGCGTAAATTTCCACTCTTGAGGGGGCGAAGATGTCTGATCATGTAACACAGCACCTCTTATGGTCTGAAGAGTTTGGTGACCATACGGGTGGCAATCTTTCCGAAGAAACATGGAATTTCGATATCGGCGATGGCGCCTCAGCTGGTTTGGTTGGTTGGGGAAACAATGAACGTGAGTTTTACACAAAGGACTCCGTCGGTATTAATGGAAACTTAATCATCAACGCACAAAGATTGAATGCTGACTCAGGACTTGTATGTTATTACGGGCCCGCTGAATGGAAGAGTGGAAAGATACACACGGCTCGCAAAATTGGCTTCAAACATGGACGCATTGAAATTTCAGCGAAGATGCCCATCGGTATAGGGACCTGGCCGGCTTTATGGTTACTGGGTGCAAACCTGCTTGAGGGCACTGCTTGGCCACATTGTGGTGAAATCGATATTTTGGAAACTACTGGAGCTCATCCTTTTCAGGTTCAAGGAACAATCCATGGGGATGGCTACTTCGGCGTGAATGGTTTAACTCAAATCATTCAATCACAAGAAGAGCTGTCTAAAGAGTTTCACACTTATGCAATTAATTGGACCCCAGATGACATTAGTTGGTTTTTTGATGAGAATTGCTATAACACCATTAAGCGAGAAGATGTTGAATCTCAAGGCAAAGTTTGGCCATTCAATCAAGAGTTCTATCTCATCATTAATCTTGCGATTGGGGGATGGTTCGCAGGTGAGGTTGATCCGCTTCTCGAAAATGCAGAGCTCACTGTTAAGTCAATCAAGTACTACTCACTCGATGGAATCGGTGAATTAATTTTGCATTAATGTTTTATAACTTCGCCTAGGCCATTAATCGTTGAGAATCTAATCCAATCAAAACTCATTGATGAGTTTTGAAGTGCTGGGTCGATTGGGCCGCCTAAATTACCGCCCATCGCTAAGTTCATAACCAAATAGAACTCGTGGTCAAAAACCCAATCTTTATCAACTTTCGGTTGACTGCCGAAGAGAACGCCATCTACGTACCAATCTATTTGATCTGGCAACCAGTCAATTGCATAGGTGTGATACTCGTCAGCAAAACCCTTTGGCATTGTGACGGTAGTGCCACGTCCACCAAAACCTCCGGACAAGAGACCATGTAAATATCCATAGTTTGTGTTCGGCTCTTTTCCAATGAGCTCAGTGACATCTATTTCTCCGCACCATGGCCAACGTCGCTCATCAATATCGGCACCGAGCATCCAAAATGCTCCCCAAGTTCCAACACCAATTGGCCCCTTGATGCGAGCTTCAATACGTCCATACTTGAAGCCGACTTTGCCTTTGGTGATGTACTTAGAACTTACCCATTCGCATGGTCCTTTGTAGTAACAGGTGTACGCGCCTGCACCATCTTTAGTAGCAGTTATTTTCAACGCACCTTCTTGTGTGATGGTTGCCAATTCAGAGATGTAGTACTGACGTTCTCTATTTCCCCAACCGCCACCAGCTGCCGCTTTACTTCCATCACCATTTTCGGAGGACCATATTGCAGAACTAGGTCGAGACCCTGCAGGCAAATCAAATTCTTCTTGCCACACTTGAACATAATTTCTCTTAATTACAGGAATATCAATTTCATTGGAATCTACTTTGTTATCAATAAAGCCCTTAGCGCTATATTTAATATTGACATAAATCTTAAATCCTTGATCTGCGGTTGCAGGTGTGTAAGTTGCTGACTTTGCACCGCCGATATCAATTGGCCCTTTGTACCACTGATAAGTGACCTTGGCTGTTTTTGGTGAGAAGCTTCCATTCGATGTAATAACTTTGCTTGAACTAGTATCAGCAAAAATCACAGTTGGTTTTTCATTAACTATAACCTGGCCAATTTTGGCAATCACGGATACAGAAGTACCCATAGATCCAATTTCCTTAAATTGGATACTTTGATTTTTTTGCTGTGCAGTGGCTTTGTAGGTAAGTTTCGTGCCTCCAGCGACAGCTTTACCATTAACAAACCATTGATAGGTATTTTTTTGATCAGTTGCCCACTTTGCCGGAATTGCTCGAAAACTTAACCCAGAATTATCGGCATAGGTTATCTGTGGTGGAATTATTGCAACAACTCCATGCGCGGCACTTTGACCTATGATCACTGAGGTTAGGAAAAAAAGAAATGCCAACAAAGTGCTTAATAACTTCACTGGCATTTCTTTTCTCATTTACTTAACCTGAACTTTAGATGTGTATGCCTTACCATCAATTGTTACTGTTACGGTTTTTGCTCCTGCAGCAACGTTCACAGGTACTACCTGAAGAGCAGATGAAAGTTTTACAGAGGTTTTCTTAGCACCTGTAACCGCAATAGTTGCATTCTTTCCAGCTGCACCGGCGATTCCAATTGAAAGGACAAAGTTCTTTCCAGATTTCGCAACTGAAGTTGTAATGCCCCTGTAATAGTGGAATTCGACCCCATCTGCAGATACAGGTGTAGCACCTGTTATTTCAGGCACTAAAGATGTAAATGCAGAACTTGTCGCTGGCATCGCCGAAGTTGGAGATGCGGGCGCAGCATTAGGTTTGGTATCAGTATTTTTCACGGTAAACGCTGCGTATCCAAAAGCATCAGTTGTTGCTTGAAGTGTTGACTTGCCGCCATTCACTTTCAAATTCAAAACCTTGTTTGGTACCGCGCGTCCATCATCACCAGTTACTTTATAGACAACAACTAGATCTCCACCAAGTGGCGCATACGCTTGTTTCATATTTTTACCAGCGTTCACGACTGAGTTAGTCGCATCCAATTTTGGCGAAATCAATGTAATAGTTGGTTTTGTAGCTGGTACTACTAACGGTGCCTTGGGCTTGTAATAGTGGAACTCGGTAATGACTGAATGATCTGCTGGTTCGCTATTAACCTCTGGGAGCATCTGAGAGTGAAGGCGATCTAACTTATCATCACTAAAAATCGGCTTTGATGTATATGAATCTGGTTCTGGTTCTGCTGAAGATTCCAAATCAAGATTCTTTAACGCAAATGTCACATTTCCAAAGGCATCGGTTCTATGAATCACATTTGCTTGGTCAAATGGTGGCCGATCAATTCCTTTTGTCTTGACACCATCCACCTCAACAATTGAGGCCGCTTCGCTGTATCCCTTATTTATTCGCAAATTAACAGGCGTGAAAGCAAGTGGCTTGCCATCCTTGTCCTTAACGTTATAGGTCAAGTTAATTGTTGATCCCACGGGAGCAAACGACACTTGAAACACTAATCCGCTGCCGAACCAACCTTTTGCTACCCATCCATCAGCCATTTGCTGATTAGCTCTGGCATCCCAGGTATTTGTCGCATCAAGAAATGGTGATTGAAGGGTGATAACTGAATCCTTTGGTCCACCCGTAGCTGCATGAGCCTGGTAAATCGCTGCCGGTGAAGCAAGTAAAGCGGTCGCAAGAAGTGCTCCCGTTATTTTGCGGAATGTGGACATATTGATGCCTCTCTTGTTGGTTGTGTTTAATAAATTTTTCATTAGCCTTTAACCGCTCCGTCCATAACGCCACTTACAAGTCGACGTCCAACGAAAATGAAGAGAATTAGCAATGGAGCGGTAGCCAAGAAAGCGCCACCCATCTGCAATGAGTAATCAAGACCGTACAGTGGCTTTAATTGTGTAAGTGCGACCTGAAGCGTAAATTTCTCCGGTGATTGCAAAACAATTGTTGGCCACAAATAATCATTCCAAGCGGCGAGGAAGGCAAATAACCCAAGCACAAATGAACTTTGTCTAATGCTTGGCAAAACTATGCTCCAGAAAACTCTCGGAACGGAAGCGCCATCAATACTTGCCGCCTCCAGAATCTCATTTGGTACCTGAGCATCAATAATTTGGCGCATCCAGAAGACGCCAAAGGCGGTGACTAGCGCAGGAACAATGAGCGCATACAGGGTATTAACTAGATGCAGCTTATTTGCCATAATAAACAACGGCACAATTCCAAGTTGACTTGGAAGCATCATTGTTGCCACGACAAACAAAATTGAAAATTGACGACCCCTAAAATGAAGCTTTGCAAAAGCAAAACCGGCAATTGCTGAGAAAATTACTTGTGCAACAGCGATTGCAATACCGACCACAAATGTATTAGTAAGTGCTTTTGTGAAATAAACACCCTCTGCGGTTAACACCTTGTGTGCCACTTCCATGAAACGTGGTCCGGGCACTAAAGATGGTGGAGATTTAGAAATTTCGGCATCTGTATTAGATGAAACGATGAACATCCAATAAAAAGGAAAAACCGATAGGAAGGTGATCAAAGCCAGCATTAAATAATGGAACTTTGAGGTCTTTTGCCATTTTGGCACATTGCGCTTCATCGGCTGCCCTCACCAGAGATTTTGCGAGTTATGAAAAAATTGATCGCTGAAATAATTAACACGATGACGGTTATTGCGATTCCGATCGCTGCCGCGTATCCATATTTGTTATTGAGGAAAGCTTGGTTGTAAAGGAAAAGAGTCAGTGTTAAGAACTGCTTTGTTGATCCACCTTCAGCATTTAACTGCTGAGGCTCGGCAAATACCTGTAAACCACCAATTGTTCCCACGATTAACACAAATGTAATGGTGTTCTTCAACGATGGCAGGGTCACATACTTGAATTGCTGCCACTTAGTTGCACCATCAACTGAGGCTGATTCGTATAACTCATCTGGAATTGCAAGCATAGAAGCTAGGAAAATTAGAGTGTTGTAACCAACCCAACGCCATGTAATCATCGTTGCTATTTGAATGTGGCTTGGGATTACACCTTCAATAAAGTCAATGTGGTCAACTCCTGGGATCAAACCAAGAACTCCATTAATCAAACCGTAATCACGTCCAAATAGTTGCTGGAAAACAATGGTGATGGCGATGACCGAGGTGATGTTGGGAACTAAAAGAATTGTTCGCCAGAAAGATTTACCCTTCAAGCGCTTATTGCGCAAAATTGCTGCCAAGCTGATTGCAATCATCATTTGAGGAAATGTTGATAACGCCCAAATACTAAAGGTGTTTCTTATCGCTATCCAGAAATCAGAATCTTGTATAAGAAAAATAAAGTTGTTTAGGCCATTAAACTCAGATTCGCCAAGGGGATCCCATTTGAAGAATGCGATGTAAATGGAATAAACAACTGGAGCAACGCCAAATATTAAGAAGATAAGAAAGAATGGGGCAATTGCAGGATATCCCCATTTGCCATTTAGCGATGCAACGCCTGGAAGTGGCTTCTTAACCTTGGGAGACTTTTGCTTCCAAGGAGTAAGGGGCGGATTGCGCCGCCCCTTACCTTCCTCAATAAGTGTCATCGATAAAACCCTTAATTCTTAAAGAGCTTATCGATATCTGAAATTACAAGTGCATAGGATTTTTCAGAGGTCATCTTCTTCGATGCAACTCGACCTAGACCAGCGCCGAATGTTGAGTCGATTTTGCGTTGCAATTCTCCTTCAAAGATTGGCTTCAATTTCAAGACACCCTTTGTGTAAATCTGACCAACTGGTGCATTGCTGAAGAACTCATCCTTGTATTCAAGGAGCGCAGCATCATCATAAAGAACTGAGGTTGAAGGGAAAAGACCATACGTCTTGAACACCTTTAACTGTTGTTCAGGAGCCAAGTACCAAGTCAAGAAGTCGTATGCTGCCTGCTTGTTCTTAGAGTAATTAGGAATAGCTAATTCAGTTCCACCCTGATTACCTCCACCAACTGGCAGATCTGCAATATCCCACTTGCCCTTTGTATCTGGTGCTTGCTTCTTGATGTAATCAAGCATCCAGGCTGGCGCCAAAATAGTTGCCATTGCGCCTTTATTCATACCAATGTTCCAGTCAGATGTGAACTGACCTAGGCGTGCACCAATGCCAGCATTAAGCGCTTTAACAGTTGTATCCCAAGCCTTCTTAATTTGAGGGTTTGTCTTGTAGACAAGCTTTCCTGCATCAGTTCCATCTGGCTGGTAGTACTTAACTGTTCCTTGGTTCATAATTGCGGCATAAATAGAACCCGCATCATCAATAAAGCCTTTGCCAGACTTCTTTTCAGCTGGAGTTAACTTTGAAACATATTTCTGACCAGTTTCAATAAATTTTTCCCATGTCGGCCACAACTTAGAAACAGCAGCTCTATCAGTTGGTAGTCCAGCCTTCTTAAATAAATCTGAGCGGTATGCAACTTGCAATCCGCCAACATCTGTTGGAATACCAATGACACTGTCATTGAATGCCACACCTTGTTCCCAGCGCCATGGGAGATAGTTCTTCTTAATATCATTTGCCGACAATCCTGCAGCAACTCCTGCAGATACATTTGCATCTGATGTCTTCATCTGTCGAAGATCTTGGAAGCAGTTAGGGCGGTTGCCAGTGCGCCAGTATCCTGAGTAAGGAACTTCAAAGGCGATGATGTCGGCAGGTCCGCCTGTTTGACAGGAAAGAATAGTTTTTTGATGCAACGGGTCCACATCGTTTTTAATTGGAACGATCTTCACCTCAGGATGAAGTTTTTGATACTCACGTTGTAGGCCTGGTTGAATAACTTCACCAAAGGTCCAAATTGTTAACGTGACTTGGTCAGCGGCTTTAGCAGGAACAGTGAGAACTCCCGCTGACACTGATAACGCAACGAATACCCCAAGGAAAGCTTTTTTGGTGGTCAACTTGCTCATGTGTGGAACCTTCCATTTACGAAACCTGACATCTGGCATGTCGAAGGTGCATCCTTAAAACTCTCAGGAAAACTCACAGCCTTGGGGTTTCCATGAAAGCGGTTTCAAGGTACGCTATTTAAGTCTTTTACGCCATTTGGCGCAAGGGGAATTTGGTAAAAATTGTGTAACGAGAGGGGCCCACATGTTCGGCGCCACGGGCAGGAATAGATTCACCGCCATCGCTTTGGCGATCAGCTGTGCTGCCTCTCTTCTAATAACCACCCCTTCAAATGCTGCACCTAAAAAAACCTTAAAACTTCTATGGTCAGATGAGTTCAACGGGAAAAAAGGAACGCTTCCCTCATCAAAAACCTGGTCCCTAGAAATTGGTGGTGGTGGCTGGGGAAATTCTGAGCGTCAGTACTACACAAATAAATCATCAAATGTTTCTATGGATGGCTCAGGTCGGTTAATAATTACAGCAAATCGCATTTCAAATGAGTACGCCGAGCAGGTAAGTAACGAACCAGGCACTGAAGATATTCTCAATAGATGTTCTGAATGTCAGTTCACAAGTGCGCGAATGAAAACGGCACGCAAAGTTGGCTTTATGTATGGACGTTTGGAAGCTCGGATGAAGTTGCCACAAGGTGTCGGCACTTGGCCAGCATTTTGGATGCTTGGTGGAGATCTTCTCGATGGTGTGCCGTGGCCAGAATGCGGTGAAATAGACATCATGGAGTACAGAGGTGATTTCTCTGATCAAGCTACCTCTGCAATTCATGGCCCAACTACACCAAGCGGCTCTGGACTTGGTACTCGTTATTTAAATATGACACCACTCTCTGATGGTTATCACACATATGCCATCGAGTGGAAAAAGAACTCAATTGATTTCATTGTTGATGGACGAGTAAATGGAACAGTGTCATCTGCCGATACCGGATCTCGTGGCTGGGTTTTCAATCAAGAGTTTTTCATCATTCTAAATCTCGCGATGGGTGGTACCTACGCGGGTGAATATATCGATCCAACCTTGAATCAAGCTCAATTAGCAGTTGATTACATTCGTTATTACTCTTTAAATGGCGTGGGTAAAGTCTTAAAAAAATAAAACAGAAAAAGGAGCACAAATGAAAAACACATCAATTACACGCAAGTTAGTAAGTGGGGTGGCAATGCTTGCGCTCCTTCTTGCTGGCTCAATTATTGGACAAAGTTCATCAAACGCCGCAGGCTTACCAACTATCAGAGTTGTTTCGCCAGAATTCAATCCTGCTAATGAAACTTTCGCTTCTGATGGGCTCGGTCAGTGGTACGCAGCGGGTGGACGCAGTTACTTCAAGTATGTAGGTGCTGGATCGACTATCACCATTACCTACTTGGTTACTAGCGACGGAACAGCGCCAGCTGCTGACAAGACCATTAACTTTATGGTCAATGCTCCTTATAGCGGCTCAAAGGCTGCATGGGAGGTAAATGGAAAAGCGGTTGGGCCTTCACAAGACTCAGCAACGGGTTATGGATTGCTAGTTACTGGAAAAACAAATGCTGACGGAAAAGTCTCATTCACAATTAAAAATACTGACACTGCAGCCAATGCAATGCCAATTCCTTCATCTGAGACCCAACCTCGTGCGACTTCTGGGCGCCTCTACGGAAACATGAAGGCGGTAATCGATGGCTTGACCGATATGCAAGAGGTTACTGATCTACTGACCTTTGATATTACAAAGGCACCAGCTGAAACTATCCCAGCTGCTGCAACGCCAACTCCAACCGCGACACCAACTCCAACCGCGACTCCAACGGCCACACCTACGCCTACTCCAACACCAACAGTTGTCGCACCAAAGTTACTTCCATCTATGAGATTGGTTTCACCAGCTTATGGTCCATCAAATAGTGTGGACACAACTGGTGACATCGCCCAGTGGTACTCAGCGAAAACACGCGCGTATTACACCTATATTGCAGCAGGTACTTCCCTTACCTTGAAGTATCTTGTAACAAAAGATGGCACAACCCCATTGGCAAATGCAGATGTAACACTTCAGATCAATGCGCCATATAGCGGTTCTAAGGCTAACTGGCTTTCTGGAAGTACCAAGATTGGTGTGCCAGCATCGGAGTCAGCATCTGGTACAGATCTAAAGGCTAAGACAAATGCAGCCGGAGAAGTTACATTCACAATTAAGAACACAGATACGACCGGAACTGAGGCAGCTCCTGCAACGCCAAATGCTCTCGCACCTAAGTCTCGTCTCTATGGAACATTCAAGCCGATCATTGCAGGTTATGGTGACAAAGATGCTGATGTGGATCTGGTTACTTTTGATATCTACGCAGCACCAAAGCCTGTAGTTAAGGCAACAACCATTACATGCGTCAAAGGTAAATTAACAAAGAAGGTAACTGCGGTTAATCCAAAGTGTCCTACTGGGTATACCAAAAAGTAAAACAAACTAAGTAAAAATTCCCGGTGCCCGTTATAGGTACCGGGAATTTTTATTTGGTAAACACTTCTCCATATCCATTAACTTGATAACTTCGAACCCAGTCAATGCTCATTGTTGATGATTGTAAGTTTTGCCATGAACCACTAAAACTTGCATTGACAGCGTTGTTAAGAATTAAGAAGAACTTACTGTTGAACACCCAAAGGCCACCCAAATTTGAAGGAGTTGTTGTCGATATCAAACGATTATCAACATAATAAGAAATTGAGTTAGGGATCCAAGCAACGGCGTAGGTATGATATCCCGCTGAGGTGTCAGCCCCAACGCCAAGTGCTGCAACCTTGTATTGATGATTGGCGCAGCAGGTGTTAGGTGAGTTAACTGTTGAATAATGTGTTGCAGCTGTAGTTGTAGTTGGTTCATTACTATGGATTTCAGTTATGTCCATCTCGCCTGAATATGGCCAACCCACCTCATTGATGTTGTCACCAAGCATCCAAAAAGCTGGGTGGTTTCCACTTCCAGCAGGCATCTTGATCCGTGCTTCAATAAATCCATATTGAAAAGCTACTTTGCCATGCGTATCAAAACGTCCGCTCACAAAGGAGCAGTATCCCGTCAGACACTTACCAGCATCACTGGGTAAGGCCCCTGTAATTCGTGTTGTTGTGATAACCGCTGCGCCATCTTCACTGCCATCTAGTTTGATTGCAGATGGCGCGTAGTAAACAACTTCGCTATCAAAACAAGCGCCACCACCAAAGCTGGTAGGAACTCGGTGACAATTTCGCCCTGTCCAATACTGTGAATTGATGCTTGCATTTTTACTACCTTTGAAATCATCGCTCCACAATAAGTTTCCAATCGTCAAGCCTTGAATTTTTGGTCGCTCGGCTTCGGCTTTAGCAGCTTTTGCCTCCGCTTCCTGCTTGGCCTTTAACTCTGCTGCAGCTTTTGCCTCCGCTTCCTGCTTGGCCTTTAACTCTGCTGCAGCTTTTGCCTCAGCTTCCTGCTTGGCCTTTAACTCTGCTGCAGCTTTTGCGGCAGCAGCCGCTTTCTCTGCATCAATCTCTGCCCATGTTGGTCCTATCGGTGTGCTTGGTTTAGGAACCGCTTTTAATCTCCACACCAGTTTTTTACTCACATAACCACACACATAACTTTTCCCCGAAGCTGTTTGCTGCAGTCCAACTTTTTTACAGGTGGTACCAGAAATACTCTTGTTAACAGCATGCACGGTGGCAGTGTTGAGAATTGCAAGCAACAGTAAGAATGAAATAAATAGTTGGTTGCCTTTTCGGTTTGGCACAGGGAGAGGCTACCTACATTTTCTGAGAGTGGGCCCAGACGGGCTCGAACCGTCGACCCACGGATTAAAAGTCCGTTGCTCTACCGACTGAGCTATAGGCCCCACTGCACGCTGAATTACTCGGTTTAAAGGCCTTTTACTCGCTGCAGGGACAATCGTATCGGAAAAAGACTGGTTCTTAATCCTGTGATGGGGTACGTAGAAATAGCACTAAGGCAATCAACCATAGCGCCGCGAAACCGGTAATTATCAGGGTTCGAATGGAATCGGCGAATTGGTAAACCCCGACAGCCATTACGGCACACATACCTGATGCAGACCATAGAGAAACTGCTGCTACACGGCGAGATAACCCACCTCTTACTAAGCGATGTGAAAGATGATCCTTACCGCCCGTCAATGGTGACAACCCACGAGCTAAGCGTGAAAACACTGCAACACAGGTATCAAGCAACGGCACAGCTAACAACATCACCGGAATCGCAAGTGAGTGCCAAGTCGGAGTAATTCCTGGATTCAATCGAATAGTCGCCACAGAAATAATGACACCTAAGAACAAGGCACCTGCATCGCCCATATAAATCTTTGCTGGGGATTTATTCCACATCAGGAAACCAATAGTTGCACCTGCGGTGACAATCGACAGCGCACTAACCAATTCCTGCCCGCGATCAAAAGCGATAAGGAAAACACCCAGCGCTGCAATGGCAACCGCACCAGAGGCTGCACCATCTAAATTGTCAAAGAAGTTGATGGAGTTACAAATTCCGACGATCCAAACAATCGTCACCAGGGTATTTAACCAAGAACTACCACCTGCATCACCAAAAGCTGTCCCTATCGTTCCTTTGTTAACGATTACAAGTGCAACCGCAGTCCCAATAACAGTTTGTGCAATCAACCGCGGCCATGGGGATAGCGAGCGCAGATCATCAAACAACCCCATCGCACCTAACACCAAAGCTGGCAACAAAACAGTTAGCGCCAAATCCTTGATTTGATCATTGTTCTCACCCGCAAAGTTTTCTGCACCAACAAAAACCGCACCCAAGGTAATAATTGAAATACCTAAAGCGATTGCAACCCCACCCAAATAAGGCACTGGCTCTGCCTGTGTTTTACGGGCCAAATTCGGCGCATCCATTGCACTCAACCGAATCGCTAAAGCCCTAACCGGCCACGTTAATAACCCCGTCAACGCAAAGGCCGCAATTCCCAAGGTCGCAAACTGTGTAGCTGTAATACTCATAGCTTTACGACCAATGACATATGCAAAATCCTATTCGCTTACTTATTCAAACCAGAATGAGCGGCTCGCTTTAACCGGTCACGAATTGCAATTGCGATTCCATCCCCCGCAGGTTGAGCAACAACAACTGTTTGCAGCCCTTGCTCATCTGCAGCCCGTAGCGCCGCATACAAAACCCTTGCAAACTCATCATTGCTTTTCGGAGCAGCCAATCTCACAACTCCATCAGGTGTTGCCACATCTGCGATTGCGATAAATCCTTGACCTGCGACGGGGGATTGATCCAATACAACTGTTGCCGCCGGCGCGTAGTGACTATCTAGCGAACCACTGACACGGATCTGCTCTTCATCCACAACTGAACCATCTGCCGCTGCAGAATCATCCATAGACAATCCGGTGCTCGCGGTAATCATCTCAACTGTTACTGCACCTGGACGCAAGATCCTTGGCACATCCCCGGTGCAATCAATAATCGTTGACTCAACACCAACTTCGCACGGCCCACCATCAAGAATCTGATCCGCATCACCCAAATAATCACTCAACTCATCTGCCACAGCTTGGGCAGTTGTTGGCGAAACATTTCCAAATCTATTGGCACTCGGCGCAGCCACACCCTTGCCACCAATCTGCGCAAATGCCAGAAGCAACCCCAACGCAACTGGATGATCAGGCACTCGAATACCAACTGTTTCCTGCCCACCCGTTACAAAATCCCCAGCTAGATCTGAACGCTTCATAATCAAAGTCATAGGACCTGGCCAAAAATCACGGGCCAAAGAAATCGCATACCCTGGCACTTCCGCAGCCCAATCACCGAGCGCATCCATCGATCCCACATGCACTATTAATGGGTGATCTGAAGGTCTGGCCTTTACTGAATAAATCCGCGCAACCGCATCAGCGTTACATGCATCTGCACCTAGCCCATAAACAGTTTCAGTTGGGAAGGCCACTAAATTTCCCGCCAGCAAATTCGCAGCGGCCTTTGAAACAGCTTCTGCGCTGCAATTGCTCATGAACTGGCTCACCGGCTTATTCTCCCACTATTCCCAGCATTAATTCACACCTTCCCCACTTAATAAGAGATACTTAACCCATGAAACTAAACAAACTTCGCACAGTCCTATCCGCAGTAACAGTAGCTGCCGTTGCAGGTGTGATCGCGCTAGCGATCCCAGCAAATGGTGCAGGCACTGCAGATGACCGTTTCATCACCGTAACCGGTGTTGGAACAGTTTCTGTAGTTCCAGATGCGGTTCGCTTTAATGCAACTGTTTCTTCGCTGGGTGCAACTAACGCTTCAGCTCTATCTACTGCATCTAAATCTGCCGCAGCGGTTCGCGCAGCACTGAAGGATGCAGGAATTGCAACAAAAGATATCCGTTCAGCAAACATCAGCGTCTACCCGGAATACAACTGGACTCAAGAGACCGGTACAAAGATCACTGGATACCGTGCTTCACAATCCTTTGATGTTTTAGTTCGCACAGCTTCAAAGGCTGGAACAATTATTGAATCTGTAGTCAAAGCAGGTGGAGATAATGTTCAGTTAGGTGGAGTTGTTCCAACAACACTTAATCCATCTGCCGCAACTGAAGATGCCCGCGCAGCAGCGGTTACTAATGCAAAGTCAAAGGCCTCTTCCTATGCAAAGCTCCTTGGAACATCAATTGGAAAGGTGTTGTCACTTGAAGAGCAATCTTCACCTGTGTACTCATCACCATTCCCAATGGCAAAGGCTGCAGAGGCAGATTCAGCTGTTCAAATCGATCTAGGTGAGCAGGATGTAACAGTCACAATCACAGTTCGTTGGGCGCTTAACTAACTCACACAGTTCTACAAAAGAGCCACTAGCCCGTTTATCCCGCGGGTAGTGGCTTTTTTGCGCTTATAACTGCGGTTTGGTCGCACACTCAATCGCGGGTAAGATTGGCAAGCCTTTAACGTCCCCATCGTCTAGGGGCCTAGGACATCGCCCTTTCACGGCGGTAACACGGGTTCGAATCCCGTTGGGGGCACGCAGTACCGCAGTAAAAGTTCTACAGATTCAAATGCAAGGCTTTAAGGTGACATAAGAGCCACTTATGTTTATCAATCACTTAAGGCCCGGTAGCGCAGTTGGTTAGCGCGCCGCCCTGTCACGGCGGAGGTCGCGGGTTCAAGTCCCGTCCGGGTCGCAAAGGTTTTGGTGTCGTACTTATTTAAGGCCGATATCAGAACCTTGTTTGGCTTGGTAGCTCAGTTGGTACGAGCGAACGACTGAAAATCGTTAGGTCGCCGGTTCGATCCCGGCCCAAGCCACATTCTCTTAATTTCTGATTTGCAGACAATAGACTCAGTCACGTGAAGTACCTACCCCTGATCAAATTGCTTGTAGGGCGTGAGTTAACCCTTCGATATAAGCGATCAGTTATCGGAATTGGTTGGACGTTACTCAATCCAATGCTGACAAGTTTTGTCTTATGGGTGGTTTTCAGCTTTGTATTTGGTTCAAAATTACCTGGAGATCAGCAATACGCACCATATTTATTTGCAGGAATTCTCTTAAATAATTTTTTCAGTCAGGGAATGCTGGCTTCAGCTGAAGCGATTGCAAGCAATGGAGCGATTTTTACAAAAATATATATACCGCCACAAGTATTTGCTGTCTCTTCCGCTTTTGCAAGTTTTATTAACTTCCTAATTGGATTAATTCCTCTAATTATTGTGGTCTACATATCTGGAACTAACCTAAGTTGGACTTTTCCGCTTACTCTGATAATTGCTTTCATGATGATTTTACTTGTAAGTGGGCTTGGCTTAATCCTGTCAATTACCTTTATTCGATTTGATGACACAAGAAATGTTGTGAATGTTTCGCTACTAATGTTGCTTTACCTGACTCCTGTTTTTTACCCGCTATCGGCTTTGAGCCCGAGATTACAACAAATTATCGGGTTTAATCCAATGACTAGCTTTTTAGATTGTTTTCGATGGGCTTTTTCTAGCAACGAAACTGCTACGTGGGGAGATTGGCTTTACATTGGCATCGTGAGCGTGATTGTTTTTTACCTAGGCACTTATATTTTCAAGAAATATTGGGCCAGAACGGTAACGATGCTATGAAACACGTCATTGAACTTAACTCTGTTGATTTGACTTACCGCGTCCTTGTCAATCGGACTGGCTCCCTTAAGGCATTGATTAGAGACACGATAAAAGGACGTGTTCGAATCCGTGAATTCACCGCACTTCAAAAGGTTTCTTTCACAGTGGCACCGGGTGAGGTGTTGGCGGTTTTAGGTAAAAATGGTGCTGGAAAGTCCACTCTATTAAAAGTTCTTGCTCGTGTCTTGCCACCGACAGCTGGAACAGTTTTGGTAAGTGGAAATATCGCCCCAATGATAGAACTTGGTGCTGGATTTCATCCTGAAATGACAGGTGCTGAAAATGTGAAATTCTATTCGGCTTTACTTGGTCGAGATCTTAAATTGGTTGAAACCCGGATATCTGCAATAGGTGAATGGGCCGGTGTTTCGGACTATATGGACCTGCCCCTGCGTACTTTTTCGAGTGGAATGGTTGCACGACTTGCATTTGCCGTGGCTACGGATCAAAGCTCTGATGTTTTGTTAATTGATGAAGTGCTGAGTGTGGGAGACGTTGAATTCCAAGTTAAATCTGCAGAACGTATGCGCCAACTTATCTCTGGAGGAGCAGCGGTTGTGCTTGTTTCTCATGATTTAAGTGCAGTTCGTAGACTTGCGACAAAGGCTATCTGGATAGATGCAGGAAAAGTTATGGAATATGGTGAGGTTGAGAAAGTTACAGATTCCTACGAAAAATCATTTTTGAACTAAGAATTAAAATAGGAAATTACATTTGGAAGATTGGTGTGTCTTCCTGTGCAGTCGAAGATTCTAATATTTTTTGGGATTTCGATTAGCTGAGAGTTAGTGGATGAAGTTAAGGCAATTGCTAAATCAATATCTTGCCCTGCATATTTCTCCGCTGTCTCCCAACTAGTGACCGCATTATCGGACCAATAAACTTTGAAGCCCGCTTTAATCAAGCCTTCAGCAATCGGAAGTGCAGGGGTCTCTCTAGTGTCTGAAATTCCATCTTTGTAGGCCACCCCTAGTAATAAAATCTTCGAATTAGAACTCTCTCCTAAAATTTCAATAACACGACCAATGACTTTTTCAGGAACTCCAAGATTTACTTCAACCGCAGAATTCAAGACGGGTAACTGCACGTCCATGCTCTTCGCAGAGTCCAACAAATAATGAGGATCTACCGGAATGCAGTGTCCGCCTACTCCAGGGCCAGGGGTGAATTTCATAAAACCAAAGGGTTTTGTCGCAGCAGCGTCTAAGGCTTCGATTAAATCTACTCCTAGGGCAGAGGCATATGGGGTCAGCTCATTAACGAATGAGATATTCACTAATCTGAAAGCGTTTTCAATGAGCTTTGTAAACTCTGCTGCTTCTGGTGAAGATACAAGGGTCACTTCAGGTCCCATGCTCCGATAAAAATCCGCGACTCTACTAACTTGGTCAACTTCATCGCCTCCAAGAACTCGCGGCGTATTGGAATGGTTGTATTCAACATTCTTTGGATCAACGCGTTCTGGGGCTGCAACATACCCTGCAATATCACCTAAATTTCCACGCGCAGTTCTAATTTCTCGTTGAATTATGGAACGTAGAGTTCCAGGATAAGAAGTAGATTCGTTTACAACAACGCAAGTTGGCTTCAAAATTGTTGAGATGAGCCTAGCCGCGGATTCAACAAAGGATAAATCTGGCTTGAGATCAGTTGTAATTGGTGTGGGTACACAAATTATGCAAATATCAACATCGGATAAAGCCTCAACATTATCTACAGGACGAAATCGCCCCAGGGCCATGCTTTCTGCTAAACGTGAATCCGAAACATCATCGATGTGACTTTGGCCAGTGATCAGGTTTTCAATTAGTTGAGCATTCTTGTCAAATCCAATAACATTCCATCCGCTCTCAACGGCAGTCAAAGCTAAAGGTAAACCTACATACCCCAAGCCAATTACACCCACAGTCCTATCCATACTCATATCTTATCTCCAGAACCTAAAGCCATCGTTTAGCCCAATTACCCAACATATATAGGCTCCAAATCTCTGTCTCGGACTTTTCGCCCGCATTAAATGAATCTAACCTTTGTTTCACAACATCCATATCTAGCAAGTTGCTCAAGTTAGAATTTGACTTTGAAAGCGTCGAGTTCAAATGACCATTTAACTGCCCTCTTAGCCACTCATCACGAGGAATTCCAAAGCCGCGCTTTGGTCGGTCGACAATATTCTTTGGTAATTTTTGTCGAGCTAGTTGTTTGAGTAGATACTTCGGGTCTGTAGGTTTTACGCGTATTTCATCTCGCAATGAGAGTCCAAAGGAAAACACTCCGGTATCGAGAAAGGGCGATCGGACCTCTAGACCAAATGCCATAGATGCCATATCAACCTTGGGTAATAAGTCTCCTGGTAAATAGCTTGTAACATCCCAAAGGTTTGCCGAAAACTCTAACCCTCTATTCGCAACCAAGGAATTTTGTAAGTTAGAAGCAAACCATTTATGCAGTTCTCTATTTGACTTACCGTCCATTAGAAGATCGACTTCTGATTGAGGTATCCAACTCATCATGCTTTGATACAACGCGACGGGGTCTGGATTCTCGTTAAGAATCCCCTTAGCTCTAAGCAATCGCTTTGGCAGAAGATTTGAATTAGGTAAAACTTTAAGTAGCTTTAATAAGTTGCTTATTTGTTTGCCTTTAATGCCAGAACCATGCGCCAAATTCATTAATCGATAGCGCTCATAACCACCAAATGCTTCATCTCCACCATCTCCACCAAGTACAACAACTTTCTCTTTACTCGTAAATTCACTCAAAAGATATGTCGCCACAAAGCTTGAATCAGCAAACGGTTCATCTAATTGATCAACTATCCCTGACATAACATCCAAAACACCCTTGTCGATGGTCAGAGGGTGGTGGTTAGTATTTAAGTGCTTTGAAACATCAAGTGAGTATTCAGCCTCATCAAACTCTTTGCTCATAAACCCAGCCGAAAAAGTATCAACAGGTGAATCTTGAAGTTCTGACATGTAATACGTCACTAAAGACGAGTCGACACCACCAGATAGCCAAGCACCAACACCACGATCAGAATTCATTCGCAGACTGACTGATTCAAGCATCAAAGCATCAAGCTCTGCTGCCAAATCGCTCTCTGATTTTTTCCCAATCTCCTTGGTTGGGGGTTCCCAATATCGAGTCATCGTAAAATTCTTATCGCGCCATATAAGGTAATGAGCTGGAGGAAGTTTCTTAATGTCCTTGAAAGCAGACATAGGAGACGGGACATATCCAAAATTCAACATTAGTTGGATCGATTCCATGTCTGGATCTCTAGATACATCTGGATGTGAAAGCAATGCTTTTATCTCTGAAGAAAAAACTATTCCGCCATTGGGCAAGTGTGCAAATGAAAGCGGCTTTTCTCCAAACTTGTCTCGGGCTATAAAGAGAGTCTTATCTAAAGAATCCCAAACCGCAAAAGCAAACATCCCTTCAAGGTGATCAACAATTCTCTCCCTGAATTGGATGTACCCATGAAGAATTACTTCAGTATCACTGGCTGAACGAAATTTATGTCCAAGCTTTTCAAGCTCCCTGCGCAAGTTTCTAAAATTATAGATCTGCCCATTAAAAACAAGTGAGTACCGTTTATCTAATGAAATAAATGGCTGGACTCCACCTTCGACATCAACAATTGCAAGACGCGTCATTCCTAGGCTAATCTCATCAATTTGAACCCAGCCACTGTCATCTGGGCCTCTATGTGTTAACGATAACGTCGAGTGGGAAATCCAGTCTCTTGATTCATGGGGTGCGCAAGCCGAACCTACAATTCCACACATAATTAGTTTTCATCTCCCAGAAATAATTTAATCATCAGAAACCAATAATGGGTGAACCTCGATCTCTTCTCTCATGCTGCTTAACCACTCCTTGGTCCGGAGTATTCCCTCATGCAAAGTCGTAGGTTGAGCCTCAGGGAAAAGTTCTCGCAATCTGGGAGAGCCGTTGTCAGAATTACGGATATCGCCAGGCCGTGTCTCACTGTGGATTAGAGAAATGTTGGGAAGCAACTCACGAATTTCATCAATCACATCTAGCAAAGTCACGGGATTTCCGAAAGCTAAATTTGTAACTCCATCAAAATACCTACCCTCTGAAACACAAGTGCCCAGAACTTGAACCACATCATCAATATAAGTGAAATCTCGACTAGTTTTCCCATCCCCAAAAACTTTCAGTTCTTCTCCGCGGATTGCAGCCCAAATCCACTTTGGAATTACAGCAGAATACTGATGTTCTGGCCGTTGCCCAGGTCCATAAACATTAAACAACCGAAAGACGCCCGTTTGTATCCCAAAGGAGCGGGCAAAAGATACAACGGTTGCCTCTCCGCTCAACTTAGAAGCCGCATATGGGCTTAGTGGAGAAAGCCATTCATTTTCAATTTTTTTGTCATTTGTATTTGCACCGTAAACGCTCGACGAAGAACTGAAGATGACAGGGATTGAATTATGACGCGCCACTTCGCAAATATTTAAGGTTCCTTCAACATTAACGGCGAAGGTGGCTCTAGGGTTTCTCAATGATCGCGGAACTGATCCTCGGGCCGCTAAATGGACGATCGCATCAACATCGATTGCTGCTTTTTCGACCAGAGCTGGGGAGGTTATTGAGCCTTCTAATACTTCAACATCTAATCCAGATAGATTCGATGCCAATCCGGTTGAAAAGTCGTCGAGAACTGCAACCGAATAACCCTGACCAATCAAACTCTTGGTCAGGTTTGAGCCTATAAAGCCTGCTCCACCGGTGATTAAAACTCTTTTCGAAGGCTCCACTCCATAATACTAGCAATTTGTAATCAAAAAACTCTTTTTCATTTATGATTTTGTGGTCATGAAAATACTAATCTCAATAGGCACTTTGGGTTTGGGTGGGGCGGAAAAACAGGCAGTTTGGCTAGCAAACAAGCTTTCTGAGCAGCATGAGGTCACTTTGCTCACTTATCAGGGAGGGGCAAGAGAAAAAGACATAAGTTCAAGGGTCACCTGGAAAACTATTTTTGATAATCAAAACGAAGAAAAAATTACAGTGCATGATTCTGCTAAATTTGTAGTCGAAAACTCCGGAATGCCTTTTGATTCGGGTAACGTCGACAAGTATGATCAAAAACATGAGATTGATAAAGACTTTCGCATCGGAACTTCAGGTGCAAGAGCCTTCAAAGAAAAGTTAAAGCGGTCACTCGAAGATTTCCCAGCACTACTCCAATTGCTTACCCAGCTTTACAACAGATTTGAATTACTTTTGAAGTTGTTTAAGTTGATTGTGATCACTTTGCTGAAAGTTATGCACAAATCTAAACAACTCTTCGTGAGAATTGTCAGGAAAATCATCAACTTGGGGTTTTCCTTAAAATCTAAAGTAATGTCTAATACGCGCAAGTTTCTCTACTTGATTTCGTTTCCTAAAGCAAGACTAAATTTCAAAAATCAAACATATGTTTTTAGAAAAGCAAGAAAAATAGTTAAAAATTCAAGTCCTGACCTGGTCATCACTTTTCTCTTTCATGACACTCTGAATGTAGGATTAGCTGGATTGGCGCAAATTAATCGCCCTCGACTTATAGTTGGTAGGCGTTCACCGCTTGGATATGGGGATGGCTCTAGGAACAGAATTCATAAGTTGATTTTAAGATTTATCTACCTACTTTCTAATTTAGCAGTAAGCAATTCGCAGGCTAATATTGAGAGCGCTATTAGCGATGGCATTAGTAAAAGAAAGATTCGGGTCATTGAAAACTTTGTAGCAAAGAATGACTCCTCCAGTTTTTTACCCACAAAAACTAACCCACTAGAAGTTTTATGCATCGCAAATTTTCATTGGTACAAAAACCATGAGAGCTTGATTCAAGCTATTTCGACAATTCCAAATCATGAAAAGAACTTTCGATTTACCTTCATCGGCGACGGACCTTTGTTGGGAAGTATTCAACAACTAGCTTTCGACCTCAAGGTTTCCTCAGTGTTTAGAGGTTTTGTAGATAACCCCTCCTCAGAGATTCCAGCCTTTCATGCATTGGTGTTAGTGAGTCACGTCGAGGGTTCAAGTAACGCATTATTGGAAGGACTTATTTGCGGAATCCCTGCGCTAGTTTCCAAGGTTGGGGCCGTCCAGGAGTTGATGTCCCAAGGAGCACCTTTAATTTTGTGTGATTCGGATGATGTGTCATCCATCGCGAATGGGCTTATCCAATTGAAAGCTAACTACGAAGTCCTAAGCACTGAAGCTAGGGAATTCTCCAAGTTGCTAAGCGAGGCCCTCAGTGAAGATGCAATTTTCAAAAAATGGCAAGAAGCTATAAGACGAGTTACTTCCTGATAAACATGAATTCCGTGCACGCCTTACCTTTGTCTATATTGGTTAAGGTAAATCCTTTTTTTTCTACGAAGTCGACTACTTCCTGGTCGAGTACGAATTCCATCGGCCAGCCGCCCAACCAGTCACGAACGTCTGTAAGTAGATCCATTCCTCGAGCGCGCTTTGGGCCTTTGCCTAATCTACCTTTTAGGTGAAGTACAAAATTTGAATTGTAAACAAACTTAAAGAAATACCATTGTTCCATGTATAGCCGCTTTAGCTTGCCAGCCTTCACATAAGCTTGTTTAACATTAAGCCAAAATTCAGCCCTAGGTTGTACATCTAAAGAATATAGAGCTAAATACATCTCTCCATTGTCATTTACTAACTCACATGTGTTTGAAATTGCTCTCCAAACAGCCCCAGTATGATGCAATACTCCCCAGGAATAAACGAAATCGTATTTACCAAGTTTTTTAACATATTCTTCATCTAAGATAGAGCCTTGCTCGATTTGCCAATCAATCTTGGTAATCTCGCGCTGTTTTAGCATTTTAGATATTGCAACAGCGTCTGGGTCAAAATCAAAACTAAAGATGCTCTTGGCATTAAGTCTCGAGGCAGCTAGTGAGTGTAAACCGCTTCCACAACCAACGTCTATAAACGATTTACCTGACAAATCTGAAAGCCCCGTGAATTCACGAAATACTTCGATCGAGCTAGCCACTCTTTCTTCACTAAATTTAGTTTCAATAAACTTAGACCAGTTTTTCCCAAATCCAAATCTCTTGTCTAAAGGGATCTCAACTCGCTCACTATCGGAAGGTGACATGGGGATATTTATAGTGCAAAATAGCCTTTGAACCAAAGACATACGGAAAATTCAGGACAAACATAAATTGGCGGTGCACATGAAAGTACTCGTCACTGGTGGCTCAGGCTTCATTGGTTCTCACTTAGTCCCCGAATTGGTCGCTAAGGACTTTGAAGTAACCATTTTGGATAATTTTGTAACCGGAATACGGCCAAGCGGCCTGGGTAATTCAAAGCTGGTTACTCATGTTGAAGGCTCTATTATGGATGAGACATTGGTTACGCGGTTAGTGCGCGATACAGATCAAGTCATTCACTTAGCTGCAGCTGTTGGGGTGGCAAACATTATTAATTCTCCACTCAGAGGGCTACAGACAAACGTTCTGGGTTCAGAAATCGTAATCCGAAATTCTTCAACTTACTCTAAACCAATCTTGTTAACGTCATCAAGTGAAATCTATGGAAAAAATGAGTCAGCATCTCTGAATGAACTCTCAGACCGCATCGTGGGTGTACCGCAGGTATCTAGATGGTCTTATAGTGATTCGAAAGCAATAGAAGAAGCTTTCGCATTGGCGTATCACAAAGAAAATCAACTTCCTATCAAAATTGTTAGACTCTTCAATACTGTTGGCCCGGGTCAACTTGGCGACTACGGAATGGTAATTCCTAGGTTTGTTAGATCTGCAATCAGAAACGAAGATTTGGTGATATATGGGGATGGTGAACAGACTAGATGTTTTATGCATGTTTTAGATGCCGTTCGAGGCATCATTAAGTTTTTAGAGGCGACAAAGAATGTCGGTGAGACAATTAACCTGGGTAATCCTGAGGAAATATCAATTCGGAATTTGGCCGAAAAAATAATTAGGTACTCAAATTCTAAATCAAAAATCATATGCCAAAGTTATGAAGAAACCTTCGGAAAAGGTTTTGAAGATATGCGTCGACGTATTCCTGACATTACAAAGGCCACTCAATTGCTTGGCTGGATGCCAGAAAAAAATATTGATCAAATAATCAAAGAGGTTTACAATCATGAAATCTTGAGTTTAGAGTCTTGAATTGATCAAAGTTTTAAGAATTATCACTCGCCTTAATGTGGGTGGCCCGAGTAAACAGATTGTTACCTTGAACAAACTATTCGAAGAGAATGATTTTGAATTAATGTTGGTAGCGGGTAGGGTGGAACGCTCGGAAGCGGCGCTGGATCCGTCTTCTTTTAAGAATTTCGTCCAAATTAATTCCCTCCGAAGGGGCATAAATCCAATTTTTGATTTTATTGCCTTTCTGAAAATTTGTTTAATTATAAGAAAATACAAGCCAGACATAATTCATACACATCTTTCGAAGGCTTGGGCTCTTGGAGTAGCTGCCAAGCTAGTAGTTTCTCCTAAAACAAAGCTGGTACACACTTTTCATGGACACACACTTCATTCATATTTTTCTGGGCCATCTCAAATCCTGATCTTGAATTTTCAAAAATTCTTAGCGTCTAGGTCCGATGTCCTTGTCGCTGTTAACGAGACGGTACGTTCTGAATTGATTTCAAAAAAAATCGGGGTGAAGGCTGATTTCCAAATAGCTAATCCTGGATTCAAAGCTCCAAAAAAAATCGATTCTTTAATAGCGAGAAAAGAATTAGGTTTACAAAAGGACACCTTTATCATCGGCTTTGCTGGCCGCTTTGAGAGGATCAAAAGACCAGATATCCTTGCTGAAGTAGTAAAGCTAGCGTCGCATTCTAATGATCAGATCCAATTTGTGTTTTGCGGTGGTGGGTCTCTTTACACGGAGTTTCAAGAACAAACAGTTGGTTTTCCGGTTATTTGTCTGCCCTGGGCTGAAGATCTCTCTTCGTTTTATTCTTCAGTGAATTTAATGATTCTCGTTAGCGATAATGAAGGTACGCCACTCTCTATCATCGAAGCAGGCAAAGTCGGAGTCCCAACTCTAACTAGGAATGTTGGAGGGATTAAAGGTCTGATTAATGACTCTGTAAATGGCTTTATTGCTGGCGATACTTCAAAAGAGATTGCCGATGAAATTGTAAAAATCATGAACGATGGGCAGAATCTAAGGAATGTGTCCCGGGAGGCATATTGTTTTTTCAATAAGAATTTTAGTGAAGAGATTTTTTTGAAAAATTATAGAAAAATCTACTTTGGTCTCAAGAAATAGACCAATCGATTTCTTTTACAATTGACTCATAATCTTCATAGTTTTTTGAAAAGTGAGTCAATCCAAAATATAAAGCCAACTAAGGAATTAAAGTGTGATGTAAGAACTCATTGGAAAGAGCTTGCTGAACATATAGTTGATGCAGACATGGCCACTTACAAAAAAATTAGTCGAGAACTATTGACCCTGTTGGCGTCATCAGATGCACCGCAACTATCCCATACTCGCCATCATTTGCAGATGGATCAATAAATTCAACATCTGCACCGTTTAATCCACCAAGAATCTCTGCCTTAAACCATGAATCAGACAAGTGATCTGTATCTGCGATCGTAATTTTCTCAATTGCAGCAACTGCCTTTCCATCTTGTGATGGGTGATCAGCAGTTAGCCATTGAATAAAGAATGGAAGTTCGCGAGACTCGGTGATTTCATTAACTCCGATTTGCTTCCACTTAAGATCGCTTCCATCTGGACGTGTGCGGTGACCTTCGATTGCGCTGCGGCCAAACTTCTCTTCAACCTTTGAAATATCTTCTGTTGCAAAAACCCAGGTAAGCCATCCGCCGCCTTCTTGAGCTTTCTTGCTAACAGCTTTGCCCCAAGGAGTTTGCTCTGTCGCTGGGTGATCTAGCGGGCAAACTACTTCGATGTATTGGCCGTTTTGTAGAGGCATTGTGAAGTTGCGAGTACCAAAGCGTGGGTGGACTCCGCCATCTACGAAGGTGCTGCCAAGGCGTGAACCCAGGCGTTGAACGGTGTCGGCTAGTTGATCATGGGAAGTTACATATGAGACATGGTCTAAGCGCATGGGGAAATCTTGCCCTATGAATAGGGGTGCTGCTTACCAAGTTTGGGGGTGCTGGCGGTCAGCTTTACGCATGAAAATGGGCCAGAAAAGGGGATTTGGGGCTAGCGGGCGAGGATGCACATAAGTGCTTCAACGGTTAGCAATGGTGCTGCGTTGTGGCCCAAGTTGGTGCGGGCTTCCATGATTGCGTTGATCTTTTTGATTGTGTTTTGAGGCTTGGTCTTGGCGGCGACGGCGTTAATTTCAGCTTCTAGCTCTTTGTTGATGAGTGCTTCTGGGCTGCGGGCTTGAACCATCATAACATCGCGGTAGAAGGTTGCAATATCAAGCAGTGCTGCATCTAATCCATCACGGATCATTCGGGTTTGGCGGGTCTTTTGTTCTTTCTCTAACTCTTTAATCGCTTTACTTCCGCCGGTTGCCATTCCGCGACCTGTTGTACCTTTACCGTAGGCAAGAGCAAGATCATCTGTTTCTTTTTCATTGCGTAGCTCTGCAGCTTGGGTTGCTTGCTGCGTTGCAAGATCAACAAGTGTCTGTGCTGCGGCAAATGCGGATGAGATTCCTTGAAGTGTCAGTGGCAACTTCATGATTGTGTTGCGAGTGTTACGAACATCTTCATTCTTGGCTAGATAGCGAGCGCGACCGATGTGGCCCTGAGAAACTCGTGCCGCAAAATCTGCCATTACTGGAGAGATTCCATCTTTGTGTTGGAGTACTTGTGCAACTGCTTCGGTTGAAGGCGTTACTAGTTGCAGGTGACGACACCGTGATCGAATAGTTGGAAGAACCTCATGCAGTGTTGGTGCGCAGAGAAGCCACACTGTTCTGTTTCCCGGTTCTTCGATTGCTTTCAGTAATGCATTTGCTGCAGATTCAGTTAAGCGATCTGCATCTTCCATAACAACTACGCGCCAACCTCCCATGGATGGTGCCCAGGAAACGCGAGTTAGGAGTTCGCGGACTTCATCGATCTTGATTGAAAGACCTTCGGTGCGAATGATTTCAACATCGGGGTGTGCACCGTTTGCTGCGGATCTGCATTCATTGCATGTTCCGCATCCATCGTGTGCGCAGACAAGTGCTTGGGCAAAGGCGACTGCAGCAGAGGATCGACCTGATCCTGGTGGGCCGGTAAAGACCCAGGCGTGGGTCATCTCTTGTGACTCTTCGCCTGTGCGGGTTGCTTGGACAGCCTTTATGAGGGTTTCTACAACGTGTTCTTGGCCTACTAGATCGGCGTAGACGCCCTGCAAGGTAGGCATGGGTTACTTCTTTGCGGGCTTCTTGGCGGCAGGCTTTGCCTTGGACTTCACCGCGGTGCCGGTTTTCTTAACAGCTTTTGTTGCGGTGTTGCTTGTTTTCTTAACAGCTTTGCCAGCTGCGCGGATTGGGCGAAGTAAAAGATTGCCTTTGTCTTCAACTGCGTTGCGCTTTAGTGTTGGGATTTGGCTAACACGAGAAATGATTGCGGTGTGGATGTCATCGATTGATTGGTTGCCATCGACGATGAAGTAACGCTCAGGATCTAGTTGTGCCAGTTGCAAAAACTCTTGACGTACTCGTTCGTGGAAAGCGATGGGTTGTGATTCAAGACGATCTTTACTCTTTAAGCGACCAAGGCCGATTTCAGCTGGCAGATCGATAATGATTGTTAACGTTGGGAAGAGAGATTCAGTTGCCCAACGAGAAATTCGTGCAACTTCACCCGGTTCTAAAACACGACCTGCGCCTTGGTATGCAATGGATGAATCAAAGTAGCGATCAGAGATCACAACTTGACCGTTTGCAAGTGCTGGGCGGATGACAGAGAAAACATGGTGCGCGCGATCTGCGGCATAGAGCAACGCTTCTGCGCGTGGTGAAATTTCACCGGTGTGATGTGAGAGCAAAATGTGTCGGATCTCTTTTCCAAGATCGGTTCCACCAGGTTCGCGGGACAAAACAACTGATTCGCCTTCTTGTTCAAGCCATTGCTTCAGCAACTCTGATTGAGTTGATTTGCCGATTCCTTCGCCGCCCTCGAGTGCGATGAAGATTCCTTGTGCAGGTGCGCCGGTCATGGAACCGAGTTCGCCCTTTAATGCGTTAACAATGTCAGACCACAAAGAGATGCTTGGGCGATCCTTCATTTGTTTGTAGGAAATAAATCCGATCAAAGTTGCAATGAGCCCTGCGATAAAAATTGTGACGGCAGCGCCGTTGTAACTGATCTGGGTGTTTTGGAATTTGAAGGTGTGTTGGCCAACGGCGGCTGCGATCAGTGGGGAAACGGCAAGGACTGCCACCAAAACCACGCGGATCAGGCTTTGCACGAAGGCAAAGGTGCGGCCGCGGACATCATCGGCGACCTCCATGCCCAGCATGGTGAAGCCGGTGACCCAGGTAATCCCGCTAAATGCGCCGAGGACCACGACGATGAAGACGGCAAGGACCAGGTTTGGGATTGCGGCAAGTGCGACTAAAAAAGCACCGCTAATTGTTAGCGCTGCGCCGAAAAGTCGGCGGCGAGAAAATTGCGCGAAGACCTTTGGGCCAAGTGCGATTCCTAATGCAAGGCCGGTGAAGACTGCACCGAATAAAACACCGTATGCGGCTTCACCGCCACCGAGATCGCCAACAAAAGTTCGCGCAAGACCAATCACTGCGCCAGCTGCAACAAATGCACCGACCATTCCGACGATAAGGCCGCGTATTAATTTGCTCGATGAAACAGATTTCCAGCCTTCAAGCAACGCTTTGATGATTCCGGTTTCTGCGCTGTGTTTTGCCGCCGCACCTTTTGGAATTTCATGTAATCCCCAGATTGTGAATGCAGCAAAGGCAAATGACAGTGCATTTGCATAGAGTGCTAATTCAACAGCTGTGACATTTGTGGAGAAGGCGGCGTTGATGGCTGATGTGAAAAGTGAGAGAAAGGTAAAGAGTGCCGCGGCAACAGGTGCAGTTCCATATGCGGCAAAGAGTGATACTTGATTTGCGCTTTCTAACTTTTCGCGGGGAACAAGGTTGGGTACCGATGCCTCTTTAGCTGGTGACCAAAAAAGAGTTACACACTCGACCAAGATCATTGCGGTATACAACCAGAGGTAATTATTAACAATTGGAATAGAGATGTAGAGCGCGGTGCGGATGATGTCGCAGTTAACCATCAACTTGCGACGATCTAATTTGTCAGCGATAACACCTGCGATAGGGCCGAGAAAAACTGCGGGTAGTAAGCGGGCGATAAAAACACCTGCGATTGCAAAGTTAGCTTTTGCGTAATCTCCGCCAGATAGTTGTTGGGCAAGTGCGGTAGTTGCGAGCAGACCGAGCCAATCTCCAAGAGAGGAGAAGAGCATCGAGTTCCAGAGCTTGCGGAAGGGTTTGATCGCCAGGACTCCGCGGGTTGCCTGCTGCGCTGGGGTAGCAGGGTTGGGCAGAGTGTTGGACATGGTGGCAGTCTATCGGGGCTCAGAGACACGCTCATTTGAGGGCTAAAAGAGTGGTTTTTGAGGTTGTTTCAATACCCTCCCCCATTAGTTGAACGTTGCAGCGTTCAAATAACGGAGAGCGTTCGGGGGGCTTTCGTGGACAACTTGTATTTGAGGTCTTTCTTCACTAAAAGAAAGAAAGCTATTGGGGGCATCTCATTTTTCTTGATGTTATTTGGCGTTGCAGCTAACGGGAGTGGGGTTCTCAATAATCCTGATTCAGGATACTTGTTGTGTGTGAATTCTAAAACAAAGGCGTTGACTCATCCAGGAACTTTAAAGTGCCCTAAGGGAACACAACCATTAGTTCTCGGAGCTACTGGCAAAGATGGAGCCCCAGGTTTAAATGGTGCAACAGGTTTAAATGGTCGTGATGGTAAAGACGGAAAAACTCTTTGGAGTGGTGTCAAAGATCCGGAAAGTAATTGGGGTGCGCCCGGTGACATGTTCATCAATTCAGTGACAATGACCTTATTTGGTCCAAAAAATTTGGATGGGACCTGGCCTGCAGGTGTATCGATGATTGGACCAAAAGGCGATCAAGGTCCTTCTGGACCACAAGGACCTGCGGGTGCAACGGGTGCAACGGGTGCAACGGGTGCAACGGGTGCAACGGGTGCAACGGGTGCAACGGGTGCAACGGGTGCAACGGGTGCTGCTGCGCCTAGATTATTTCTATGGGATTCAGATGGAGTTAAGCACGAAAGTGCAGAGTTTGTTGGAAGTTGGTTAGAAAACTACTATTTTAAAATAGATGGAAAAATTTGGAGATTAAATAATTTTGGGTCTGTAAAAAGTTTCCCTATTTATTATTACGATGATTCATGCTTGTCACCATCTGTTTTCATAACAGGTGGAACTGGGTGGGATGAGAACCAGCCTCAAACTATTATTAATTCATATTTCATTGACTCAGCTAATTCCTTTGTGTATAAGGTCACGGGTCCAATAATTAACACACTGATCTATAGTTATGATGGAGTTACCTGCTCTCCTTTAGGGGCTTCATATGATGTCTTAAAGGTCGTGCGCGTTAATGGTGTAACCGCTCCAGGAGCATTCGGAAGATTTACCATTGGACCTTGAGGCTGAGACTTTCAATTAGTGGGCCGCCAAAAGGGCAATCCTGATTTTAAATAGACCCCTGAATATGAGGTCGATCAAGCTGATGTACAAGCGAGTCTTACTCTGAGCGCGTGAATAATCCTATCCTGAAACTTTTTTTGGGTTGCCAGTTGCTGCTTTTTTCGCAGCCTTCTTGGTGGCAGCTTTCTTTACAACATTTTTTGTAAGTGTTGGAGCGGTATCTCCTGGCTTTGCTTTTGCTGCAGCCTTTTTGCGGGTTTTCTTTGGTGATGGACCGTTTTCAGCTTCCCAAGCACGTCGTCCGGCAAGCAGTTCAAGTCCGCGCTCTAATGTCATTCCTTCAGCGGTGTCACCACGACGCAGCGTTGCATTTGTTTCACCATCGGTAACGTACATACCAAAGCGTCCATCTTTAATTACCAAAGGCTTTTGAGTCTCTGGATCAACACCAAGCTCCTTAACAGGAGGCTTTGCAACTCCGCGACGACGCTCCTTTGGCTTAGAGTAAATACTTAAAGCCTCTTCAAGGGTCATCGTAAATAGATGATCTTCACTTGGCAGAGTACGAGAGTCAGTACCAGCCTTTAGGTATGGACCGTAGCGACCATTTTGCACAGTGATCTCTTCGCCCGCTTCGTTAACACCGAGTACCTTTGGAAAGGATAGAAGTTGTAGAGCATCTTCATAGGTGACGGTATCTAAGGTCATTGTTGAAAGAAGAGATGCGGTCTTTGGCTTAGGTGCATCTGCTTTCTTCTTTTTCTTCTTTCCAGATGCGGTGAGTTCAACCGGCTCTTCTGGTAATACTTCGGTGATGTAAGGACCAAAGCGTCCGCTCTTTGCAATGATCGGCAGATTTGTTGTTGGATCAATACCTAGTTCGCGCTCACCTGATGGTGCTTCTAGTAATTCGATCGCCTTTGCAAGGGTTAGCTCATCAGGTGCAAGGGATTCTGGGATGTTTGCAAGTTTGCGCTCTTCGCCTTCGATGTTTTGTTGTAGGTAAGCACCGTAGCGACCAACGCGAATTTCGATCTCAGGGGAAAGGTTCATAGTGTTCGTCGCACGAGCGTCAATGACGCCTAAATCTGCTGATAATTCATTAAGTCCAGGCTGGCCATCGTGGCCATAGAAGAAGTCGGTAAGCCAATCAACGCGGCCTGCTTCTCCGCTGGCGATCTTGTCGAGATCCTCTTCCATTGAAGCGGTGAACTCGTAATCAACTAACTTTGTAAAGTGAGTTTCTAGTAGTCCTGTTACAGAGAAGGCTAGGAAGGTTGGAACAAGTGCGCGACCGCGCTTATAAACATATCCGCGATCTTGAATTGTTTGAATGATTGAAGCAAATGTCGATGGGCGACCAATACCTAGCTCTTCAAGTTTCTTAACAAGTGTTGGTTCGGTGTAACGGGCAGGAGGCTTAGTCTCGTGACCTTCGCAGGTGTATTCATCAACCTTAACGGTTTGACCAAGGGTCATCGCAGGTAAACGCTTATCTGCTGATTCTTCATCTTTGTTTTCATCGGTAACGATGTCATCGTATGCAGCAAGGAAACCTGGGAAGGTAATAACAGAGCCGTTTGCACGGAAGATAGTTTTCTTTCCGTCATTTGTTGTTGCATCAAAGTCAACGCGCATCTGCATCTTCTTAGCATCTGCCATTTGTGAAGCAACTGTGCGCTTCCAAATGAGGTCGTACAGTGCAAACTCATCGCGTGAAAGTTCTGGTGCTAATTCGCCAGGTGTTTTAAATGTGTCACCTGCTGGACGAATCGCTTCGTGTGCTTCTTGTGCGTTCTTAGATTTTCCTTGATACACACGAGGAGCATCTGCAACATGGTCTGCGCCGTATAAAGCTTTAGCTGCGTTACGTGCTGCTGTGATCGCTTGTTGTGACAGGTTGATGCTGTCGGTACGCATGTAGGTGATGTAACCGTTTTCGTATAAACGTTGTGCAACGCGCATTGTGATTTGTGCGCCCCACCCAAGTCGACTACCTGCATCTTGCTGCATCGTCGATGTTGTAAATGGTGGCTTTGGACGTTCAGTACGTGGGCTTTCCTCCATGGACTTAACGGTTAAATCGCTGGATTTAAGGCTTTCTACAAGGCCTTTAGCCCCGGGTTCATCAAGCAGAAGAATGTTGGCAAGTGATTTTTCTTTAACTGCGCCATCTGCACCGAAGTCTGATGTTGCTGCAACTTTTTTACCATCAACTTCAAGCAAACGTGCATTAAAACCAAGTGCGGTAACCGCTGCTAAATCCCACCATGCGCTGGAGATAAATGCCATACGTTCACGTTCTTTTTCAACGATCAATCGTGTCGCAACTGATTGCACGCGTCCTGCTGAAATACGTGGCATAACTTTTTTCCACAAAACTGGAGAAAGTCGGTAACCGTAAAGTCTGTCTAATACCCGACGAGTTTCCTGCGCATCTATTAAGTGGTAATCCAAATCGCGAGTGTGTTCAACCGCATCTTGGATCGCTTCCTTGGTAATTTCATTAAAAACCATGCGCTTAATAGGAATCTTGGGTTCAAGAACTTCGACTAAGTGCCACGCGATAGCTTCACCTTCGCGATCCTCGTCCGTTGCCAGAATTAACTCCTCAGCGTTTTTCATTAACTCTTTGAGTTCAGCAACCTTTGCTTTTTTGTCAGGGTTGATGACATACAAAGGTGCGAAATCGTTTTCAATGTCGACGCCCTCTTTAGCCCAGGCGATCTTTTTATATTCCTTAGGAATATCAGCTGCTCGCTGAGGTAAATCGCGGATGTGACCGACAGATGCCTCGACGACATATCCGTCGCCGAGGTATCCACCAATTTTTCTGGCCTTTGCTGGTGATTCAACGATCACCAGCTTGATCAGGTCGGTCTTTGCTTTCGCCATTCAGTAAGGGGAAGTTCTACTTAATTAAGCGTTGATTGAGGTTGCTTGACGACGGTTACGAATCAAAGCACCCATGATCACTGCAACTGCTGCAAGTGAGATCAATGTGCTTGTAGTTTCGCCATTGCCAAGTGCAAGAGAAACGATTGCAGGTGTAATTAACAGACCTACAAGGTTCATAACCTTGATAAGTGGGTTAATTGCAGGGCCTGCAGTGTCCTTGAATGGATCTCCGACGGTGTCACCAACAACTGTTGCAGCGTGTGCATCAGAGTTCTTTCCACCATGGTGTCCATCTTCAACCATCTTCTTAGCGTTATCCCAAGCTCCACCTGAGTTGGATAGGAATACAGCCATCAATGTTCCGGTGCCGATTGCACCAGCAAGGTATGCACCAAGTGCACCAACACCGAGACCAAAACCAACAGCGATTGGCGCCATAACAGCGAGCAATCCTGGAGTTACTAGCTCACGTAGTGAATCGCGAGTACAGATATCTACAACGCGTGCGTAATCTGGCTTCTCTGTTCCCTTCATGATTCCTGGGTGTAAGCGGAACTGTTCACGAACTTCAACAACAACTGCACCGGCTGCGCGAGATACTGCGTTGATTGCAAGACCTGAGAACAGGAACACAACAGCTGCACCGATGATTAGACCAACCAAGTTACGTGGATCTGCAACATCGAGAACGCCCTGGAATTGAAGTGCAACATCTGCTGCGCTCTTTCCAGCATCAACAACTGCTTGCTTTATTGCATCTGTGAAAGCACCGAACAGTGCGGTTGCTGCAAGAACAGCGGTTGCGATTGCAATTCCCTTAGTGATCGCCTTAGTTGTGTTACCAACTGCATCAAGGCTTGTAAGGATCTCTGCGCCTTCGCCATCAACATCGCCTGACATTTCAGCAACGCCTTGTGCGTTATCTGAGATCGGACCGAATGTATCCATCGCAACGATTACACCTACTGTTGTAAGTAAACCAGTACCTGCGAGCGCGATTGCTAGAAGTGAAAGAACAATGCTTCCACCACCCAACATGAATGCGCCGAAGACCGCTGCTGCGATAAGAAGTGCTGAGTACACCGCTGATTCAAAACCAACTGAGATACCAGCCAAAATTACTGTTGCTGCACCTGTTTCAGATGAAGCTGCAACATCATTTACTGGACGCTTTCCGGTCTCAGTAAAGAAGCCTGTAAGTACCTGAATTGCAGCTGCTAGAGCGATACCGATCAATACTGCGCCAAGTGCGAGAACACGTGGGTTTGTATCTCCTGCAGCTTCGATAGCTTCCTTTGACAAACCTGTCATCAACTTGAAATCAGATGGAAGGTAAGTAAATGTTGCAAGAGCTGTTAGGCCTGCAGAGATAATCGCTGACAAGAAGAATGAGCGGTTAATCGCTGTCATCGCTGACTTATCTGTGCTGCGAAGCTTGGTCAAGAAGATTCCGATGACCGCTGTAACTGTTCCGATTGCTGGAACGATCAATGGGTAGATCAGACCTGCATCACCAAATGCGGCCTTACCAAGAATCAACGCTGCAACAAGTGTTACTGCGTATGACTCGAACAAGTCTGCGGCCATTCCGGCACAGTCACCAACGTTGTCTCCTACGTTGTCAGCGATAGTTGCTGCGTTACGTGGGTCATCTTCTGGGATGTGCTTTTCAACCTTACCTACAAGGTCAGCTCCAACATCTGCTGCCTTTGTAAAGATTCCACCGCCGACGCGCATAAACATTGCGAGCATCGCTGCACCGAAACCAAAGCCTTCAAGAACAGCTGGTGCGTTTTCGCGGTAGATGATCACAACAAGTGATGCACCGATAAGTCCAAGACCCACAGTTGTCATACCAACGACGCCACCTGTACGGAATGCGATCTGTACAGCCTTCTGGCCATCCTTGTTACGAGCTGCATCTGCAACGCGAACATTTGCGCGCACTGCAAGCCACATACCGTTGTATCCAACGAGTGCAGAAAATGCTGCGCCTAGTAAGAAGAAGATGGAACGGCCGATGCGGATTTCAGTATCGCCGGGTAGTGCGAACAAAAGGAAAAATACGATTACGACAAAGAATGACAATGTGCGGAACTGGCGAGCCAAGAACGCGGCTGCACCTTCCTGAATCGCTTCGGCAATTTCGCGCATCTTTGCGGTGCCATCGCTAGCTGCCAAAACTTGGGCGCGTAGTCCGTAGGCGATTGCAAGAGCGGCTAGGGAAATACCTAGAACGATGTATGCATATGTCAGATTGTTTCCGGTTACTTGGACCAGTGATACGGTGCTTGAAGCACGCATAGGTTCTCCTCCGTTGGAGTTACAGGCGCCCTACATGAAGGTTCAGGCGCGAGACTGACGAAGTGTAAGCGAGGATGCCCCGAATAGGGCAAATTCATACTTATCTATTGCGTTACTTATGGCCTAGGACCGGCTTGGAGCCAAGGGCCATGATCAGGGCCAGAACCGCTGGGACGAGCATCGCCCAGCGCAGGCCGATCGCATCCCCCAAGAAGCCCAGGGTTGGTGGGCCGACCAGGAAGCCGAAATAAGCGATGCCAGAAACCATGGCGACGCCTTCGGATGGAGCGAACTGGCCTTCAAAACGGGTTTTGGCGATTTCACCGGCTTGAGAAAAGAGCATTGGGATCACAATAGAAAGTCCGATGCCAGCTGCAAGCCAACCAAAAATTACGCCACCGATTCCGCCAACTAATAATCCGCCACCTAAACCAATTCCTGCGATTAATCCGCCGCCAACAATTAAATTCATTGGGCCGTACTTGCTTGCAGCACGATCGCCGAATAAACGTCCGATCACCATTGCTGCAGAGAAACAAATATATGGAAGTGTTGAAACAAATGGTGTTGCATCGAAGGTATCGCGAGCAAGAATAGCGCCCCAGTCACCGGCTGATCCTTCGCCGATGGCAGCACACAAACCAAGTAGACCAACAATTAAAAATAGTTTTGGTCGTCTAATTTTCTTTTTTCCTTCAACTGGATGTTGATCAAGTTCTGCAGGTAAGAACCAATTGCGCACAAAGAAGTTTGCTAAGAACAACAACATCGCAATAAATGCAGCGTGACGCATTAACTCAATATCATGCTGAGAAAACCAGGCACCAACTAAGCCGCCGCCTAATGCACCAAGTGAAAACATTGCATGGAAGGTGCTCATGTATCGTTTATCTGCTTCATGTTCCAAAACAATTGCATGGGAGTTCATTGCGACATCTTGGGTTGCAAGACAGGCACCGAGAACTAGAAATGTTAAACACAAAGTGATGTAGTTATTGGCAGCTCCAACTAACAAGAGCGCTGCACCTAAGGCATAGGTTGCATACAAAGTTACTGGTGCGCTTCCGCGTTTCGCAGACTGCTTTCCGGAAAATCCAAGGCCAACTAAAACGCCGATGGAGACAACTAGTAGAGCAAAACCCAGTGCGCTATTGGAGATATCCAGCTGTTCTTTAATATCGGCGATGCGTGAATAAAAGGTACCGGCGATAGATCCATTGATAATGAAGGCGGTGGTAATCGCGATTCGGGCACGTGAATACTGGCGTAATTGGCTCATTTCAGAAGTTTACTGACAATCGGCGGTTATCCCTTTAGGCTCCAGGCATGGCTACTTTTCCAAAAGATTTCCTGTGGGGTGCTGCAACCTCTTCTTACCAAATTGAAGGCGCTGCCTATGAAGATGGTCGTGGTGCATCGATTTGGGACACATTTTGTAAAACTCCGGGCAAGGTAGCAAAGGGTGACACCGGTGATGTCGCTAATGATCACTATCACCGTTACCCAGAAGATATTGCGATCATGAAAGAACTTGGCCTTCAGGGGTATCGCTTTTCATTTGCCTGGCCGCGCATGTTTCCTAATGGAACCGGTGCAAAAGAGGAACGTGGTTTTGCATTTTATGATCGTTTAATTGACGGGTTGCTAGAAGCGGGTATTGAACCCTTAGCAACTTTGTATCACTGGGATTTGCCACAAGCGTTGCAAGATAAGGGTGGTTGGGTAAATCGCGAGATCGTTGATTGGTTTGGGGAGTATTCGACAGCGGTTGTTGAACGCTTTGGTGATCGTGTTAAGAAGTTTTCACCAATTAATGAGCCATGGGTTGTTGCCTGGTTAGGACATGGAATCGGAATCCATGCACCTGGAATTTTGGATCGTCGTGCAGCCTTTGCTGCAGCTCACCACACAGTGTTGGCTCATGCTGCATCTACTAATGCGATGCGGGCAGTGCGAAGTGACATTTTGACTGGGCCAGTACTTAATCAAGCAAACCATGTTGCCGATGATCCAAGCGATCCAGTGCAGGCAAAGGCTGCTGATATTGGAGATGCCCATCAAAATTGTTTCTGGATGGATGCGATTATGCATGGCACATATCCGCAGATCTTGATTGATAACTATGGCGATGAGCTGACATCGGTTATCAAGGATGGCGATATGCAGGCGGCCCAAGTTAAAAATGATTTCATCGGAATCAACTACTACTTTGATAACCGCATCGGTAAATCACTCGGCGGAAAGCCTGAATGGCACTCTATTTCAGGGTTATTTGATCTAGATATCGATGAGACACCACGTGGTCCACTGACCGATATGGGTTGGCCGTTAACTCCACATGGTTTGGAAAACTTACTTGTTCGTTGGCACAAGGAACATGGCGATAAGTTGCCACCGTTATACATCACTGAAAATGGTGTTGCCTACGATGAGGGCCCTGATGCATCAGGTCGCGTTTCAGATCAACGTCGTATTGATTACCTTCAAACACATTTAAAGGCTGTATCAAATGCAATTGCACAGGGATCACCTGTAAAGGGTTACTACCAGTGGTCGCTCATGGATAACTTTGAATGGGCGCTTGGCTATGACAAGCGCTTTGGAATTGTTCATGTTGATTTTGAAACGCAAAAGCGAATCATTAAAGACTCTGGCTATTGGTACCGCGATCAGATTAAAAACAACGGGCAGACTATTTAACTGAGCCTGCAAGTAGTCCGCGTACGAAGTAACGCTGTAGAGAGAAGAACACGATCAACGGAATCGCAATCGTGATAAATGCACCAGCTGATAGCTGTGTGTATCCAGAACCGTACTGACCCACCAAAGATGCAAGCTTGCTATTAAGAGGTGCTACCTCTTCGGTACCTGATGCGAATGTCAGTGCAACCAACAGATCGTTCCATACCCACAAGAACTGGAAGATTGCAATTGATGCAATACCAGGAATGGCCAAAGGCAGAACTATGCGGCGGAATACGGTGAAGTGGTTTGCACCATCAACATAAGCAGCCTCCATTAAGTCGCGAGGCAAACCTGCGATGAAGTTATGCAATAAGTAAATTGCAAGTGGCAAAGCAAACATTGTGTGAGGTAACCAAATACCTGCAAAGTCTCCAGCAATTCCTAAAGCAGGGAAGATTTGAACTGAACCAATGTGCGCACCACCTGTAAAGAGCAGAAGCAATGGAACCAAAGACATCTGCAAAGGTACGATTTGTAGCGCGAAAATAGAGAAAAACAGGAAGTCGCTGCCGCGGAAGCGAATCCATGCCAGTGCATACGCAGCCATTGTTGCAATGACAATCGGGAAGATTGTTGCAGGCAAGGTAATAACAATGGAGTTAATAAAGTAAGGAAGAACACCGGTGCTTAATGATTCGGTGCCATCACCTAAGAAAACATTTTTGTAATTTGCAATTGTGAAATCCGGATTGAGCAGAGTGACCCACCAAGCTTCACCCAAAATCTTCTTATCTTCTTTAAATGAGGTGACTAATAAGCCCAGTGTTGGCACAGTCCAAATAAAGGTGATCGCCCAAACAACAACTGTTGCAATCTTGCTCGAAAAGATCTTGCGACCAGGGGTGTGCTCAGCGATTTTTGTAGCCATTAGTGGGCACGCTCCTTTCGCAATGATCGGATGTTATAGACAAGGATTGGTGTAACTAACAAGAAGAGAATGACGGCCAATGCCGATCCCTTGCCCTGATCAAATTGAACGAAGGTCTGTGAGTACATTTCATTTGCCAGCACGTTGGTGCTGAAGTTTCCGCCGGTCATGGTGCGAACAATGTCGAACACCTTTAGAGCACCAACTACACCGGTAGCTAGAACCACAATGAAGGTTCCCTTCACCATTGGGAAGGTGATGTTGCGGAACAAGCGCCAGCCATGTGCACCATCGAGGGCGGATGCTTCGACGATATCTGCAGGTACTCCCTTAATGGCAGCTGACAAGATAACCATTCCGAAACCCATCTGGGTCCATACATAAATGATCATCAATAAGAATGTGTTGAGCGGCTTAGAAAGCATCCAGTCACTTGGTGTGAAACCTAAGAATTGCACAACGGCGCTTAGTAGACCTATTTGAACATCACCTGGTTCGTTGTATTCATAGACAAATTTGAAGATGATGGATGCGCCGACAAATGAGATCGCCATAGGCATAAATAAGAGTGATTTTGGGATGGATTCGTGCTTAATGCGATCCAACATAACTGCAAGCAGTAAACCAAGAGCTGCAGTAAATAGCGGCACAACCAAGATCCACAAAATTGTGTTGATCATGATGGTTTTTACATTGGGATCTTCCAGCATCCATTGGTAATTACCCATACCGATAAACTCGTTTGAATCTGGATTCATAAAGCTAAACAAGATTGTGCGAACACCTGGAATTACAAGTCCAGCAAGAAGCAAAACAAGGGCTGGTCCTAGAAAAATAGTTAATGCGATAGGACGAGCTTTTCTGCCATTTGCACGACCGGCAATTGCAAAGATAAAACCGAGGACAATAAAAAATGCTGCGATTACAGAAAGAACTGAGGAGAACTTAGGTAAGTTTTCTGAAAGAAACTCTGACATCTAACCTGTCCGCCTTTCTGTAGTAAATCAATAAATCGGATTGTAAGTGCGGAGGAGGCCACCCGTAAAGGTGACCTCCTCCGTTATTACTTAGTTGCGCTTATTAGCTCTTTGGCCATGAAGCGTCGATTGCCTTTACAACATCAGCAATTGACTTTCCTTCACCGAACCATGCAGTGAATTCACGCCATTCTGAACCTGCACCGACAGCAGCTGGCATTAAGTCAGATGCGTCGAATCCAAATGTTGACTTTGGATTTGCTAGGTATGTTGCAGACAACTTATCTACTGGGTTCTTGTAAGCAGCTAGTGGTACACCGCTGTTTGCAGAGATCCAGTTATCAAGCTGAACACGTGATGTAGCAAATGTTGCAGATGATAGGTATGTCTGTACTGCTACAACCTCTGGACGTGATGCGAAAGCTGCTGTGAACTCTCCACCACCGACAACTGGAACAGTTACCTTTGAGTTAGTAGCTGGTAGGTAGAACGCAAATGCATCACCTGTTGGTGAGATTGTTGCGCCTGATTCAGCAATGATATTTCCGTAGAAAGAAGCCTGCTGAAGCATCATGCACTTACCATCAGGAATTCCCTTACCTGCATCCTGGAATGTTGTTGTTGCGATTCCCTTGACGTTGCCAACCCACTTAGGGTTCTGCATCCATCCTGCAACCTTTTCCATTGATGAAACGATGCGTGGATCTGAGAACTTAACAGTGTGGTTTACCCAACCGTTGTATACATCTGAACCATGATCGCGTAGAACAATCTGCTCTACCCAGTCAGTTGCTGGCCAACCTGTTGCTCCACCAGAACCAAGACCACCGCAGAATGCGATCTGTCCCTTTCCTGCCATGGTGTCAGCAAGTGCTGTCATTTCAGCCCAAGTTGTTGGAACCTTGTAACCATTCTTTGCGAATTGCTTTGGTGAGTACCAAACAAGTGACTTCATGTTTGATCCGAATGGAGCAGCATAGAACTTACCCTTTACGGTTCCGTATGCCTTCCATGACTTTGACCAGTACTTGTCAACGTTTGCTACAACAGACTTTGGTGCAAGCTTTACTTTGCCTGTTTCAACAAGCTTTGCAAGAAGACCTGGCTGTGGGATGAACGCTAGATCTGGTGCGTTGTTACCTTTAACACGAACAGGTAGCAAAGCTTCGAACTGGTTTGATCCTTCGATCTTGATCTTTACACCTGTGCATGTTGTGAAATCTTTCCATGCTGTCTGAAGTGTTGTTAATTCTGGTTCAAGAATTGAAGTAAAGATTGTTACTGTCTTGCCCTTTAGTCCCTTGTAACCTGCGAATGGATCACAGTTAACTGCAGCTGATGCTGAAGTTGTTGTTACAAGTGAAGCTACAAGAGAAAGAGCAGCTGCAGCAGTTACTGCAAGAAGACCTTTTCTTTTCATTTTTATCCTTAAGGGGTCAGCGGTCCGAGTTCCATATGAAACCCGCGTCCCGTGGTGGGTTAATTCTTATGCGAGCGCTTCGCATGAGCAAGGTCGCAGCCCGTGTAAAAGTATGTATAAGTACAACGATTTGGTAACTAGGGCCAGCACGAGGCGTGGGATAGCCTGACCGCATGAACCTCTTCGATGCCCACTCAATCGTTGGCGATTTAGGACTGGTCGGCATCCTGACCATCATCTTCGCCGAGACCGGTTTGCTGGTTGGTCTGGCCTTTCCGGGGGATTCATTGCTCTTCATCGCAGGTGTTGCAGCCTCAGGTTCAGGCGCCGCAATTTTGGGTGGAGCTTCATTAAATCCAGTGTTGTTGTTTGCGCTGTCGCCAATTGCTGCCATTACCGGAAGCACCGTCGGTTATTGGTTTGGTGAAAAGTATGGGCGTAAATTATTTGATCGACCTGATGGGCGAATCTTTAATCACCACAAGGTTGCAGCAACTGAAAAGTGGTTAACAAAGTATGGAATTGGTAAAGCTTTAGTTCTTGCGCGCTTTGTTCCCTTTGTTCGCACCTTGATTAATCCGATGTGCGGAATCATCGGTGTTCCTAAAAAGAAGTTCTTGCTCTGGAACGCGGTCGGCGCATTAATTTGGACTCAAGGTGTAATCGGTTTGGGATTCATATTGGGTGATGTGCTTGAAGGATCGGTCGACAAATACTTATTGCCAGTCATTGGCTTAATCATCTTTATTAGCGTTATCCCAGTATTGCTAGAACTCTTTAAAGAGTGGCAATCAAAGCGTTTTAAGAAGTAGTTACAAACCTAAATCCGCTAATTGATATGCAGCACGGTACTCATACCCTGCCTCTTTAATCTTTGGCTCGGCACCGCGTTCAACAATTACTGCAACACCAACAACAATTGCACCAGCTTCAACAAGTGCTTCAACCGCTGTCAGTACTGAACCACCTGTTGTTGAAGTGTCTTCTACTGCAAGTACGCGCTTGCCCTTAACATCTGGGCCTTCGATGCGACGCTGTAAACCATGTGCTTTTTCAGCTTTGCGAACTACAAATGAATCAATCTTCTTTCCCTGTGCGGCTGCAACATGCATCATCGCTGTTGCAACAGGGTCTGCGCCAAGGGTTAATCCACCAACTGCTTCGTAATCAAGATCCTTTGTTAAATCCAGCATTACTTGGCCAACAAGGGGAGCTGCTACTGAATCCAGGGTCACGCGACGTAGATCTACGTAGTAATCAGCCTCTTTACCGCTGGAAAGAATCACCTTCCCGTGTACAACCGCTTTGGTAAGGATCTGTTCTCTGAGTGTTTCACGTGAATTCATGCCGCAACCTTACCCTGCTGAGCTTTCATCCCTACAGTGGGGACATGGATGCAACTCGTTTAGAGATATCGCGGTTGTATCACCGTTTTGGATTTGGCCCACGCCCCGGCGAGTATGCAAAGGCGCTAGTAAGTGGAGTTGCTGCAACACGGACCGCAGCGCTGACTGTGCCAGCGGTTGATGCAGGTGCGGCAACAGTGGTTGAGCCAGCAATTACAGATTTAGGAAAACGTCCTGCGCCAAACAGTAAAGAGATTGTTCCTTTTGCGATCGCATTACGTTTCCAAACACAGCAGATGGTTGTGTGGTGGCTCGATCGAATGGCTGCAAGTGATCATGGATTAACAGAACGCATGACCTGGTTCTGGCATGGTCACTGGGCGACATCAGTCGATAAGTTGAATTACGCACTTCCAATGTTTAAGCAAAACAAAACATTGCGTGCAACCTGTCTTGGAAACTTTGCAACGATGACAAAGGTGATGCTCAATGATGGAGCTTTACAATTTTGGCTCGATGGTCAGGACAACACATTAAAAGCTCCTAATGAAAACTTAGGTCGCGAGTTGATGGAGTTATTTACATTAGGTGTTGGTCGTTATTCAGAAGATGATGTCAAGAGTATTTCTCGCGCCCTTACCGGTTATCAGGTTGAGCGAAGCAATGGAACGGTGACAATCAACCAAGCTCGGCGAGATAAAAATCCTGTAACTTTGTTAGGTACAACCGCTGTATTTACCGGCGATACTTTGGCGGATTTCTTAGTTGCTCGCGATGACAGCGCACAATTTATTGCTGAACGTCTGTGGTACCGATTTATCTCAAGTACTGAAGATATGCCTGCAACATTTGCCGCAAAGAAAGCTTTTGCAGCACGTGATATTTCAGCCGCGGTAACAGCTATGGCCAATGATTCAGTTATGCGCGATGAAAAATTTGCAATGGTGAAGTCGCCTGTTGAATGGTTTATCTCAGCCTGCCGCGCACTTGAGCTCACACCATCACAACTAAAGACACCTGCACAGATGATTAACTTTCTGGAAAAACTTGGCCAGGTTCCCTTTTATCCACCAAATGTGAGTGGATGGCCTGCAGGTGAAGCCTGGTTGAGCTCTGCCACCGCGCAGTATCGAATTACATTTGCAACCTGGTTGATCAAGCAAAGCGAATTACGTGTTCTTAAATCTTTAACACCTGCCCAGCGAATGATGCAAAGTGCTGATTGGTTAGGTGTTGCTGAATGGAGCCCACGTACAAAAAATGCGTTACGAGATGCTCAAGCAGATCCAGCACAGTTTGCATTACTTGCACTGTGTAGTCCCGAATACATCGTGAGTGCGTAGGAGACGATCATGGATACAGTAACCAGAAGAAAGTTTCTTAAGTTAACAAGTGGCGCAGTTGCTGTGGGTGCTGCCGCTCCCTTATTGAGCATCGATCAAATCGCACAAGCTGCAATTGATCGTCCGTTACCAGCAGGAACACCGATTTTAGTTGTGATTACTTTGTATGGTGGAAATGATGGACTCAATACAGTTGTTCCATTTACAGATCCTTTGTATTACTCATCTCGCCCAGAAATTTCATACAAGGCTGATCAAGTTTTACCGTTGGATGCAGAGCTTGCATTAAACCCAGCGATGAAGGGTTTAAAAACTTTGTGGGATCAGAAAAAGGTAGCGATCGTTCGCGGTGTTGGTTATCCAAATCCCGATCACTCACATTTTTCTTCAATGGCAAAGTGGCAAACCGCATCTCCTGAAAAACACATCAATACGGGATGGCTGGGTCGTTGGGTTGATTCACAAAGTGAAGATCCAATGCTTGCGATCTCATTAGGCTCAGTTTTGCCTCCGATGCTTGCAGGTGCAAAGCGTTCAGGCTCTGCTCTACCGCTAGGTGGATTAGTTATTCCAAAGGGAACCCTTGCCAATCAATGTGCACAACTTTCAAAGCCATCTAATAAGGATTCAAAACTCATGGCCGCCGCTGCGACCTCGATGCGCAATTTGTTTAGTGTTTCAACCAATGTTCAACCTGTCTTAAAGGCACCTGCTCCAGTAGATCCAGATCTGCCAACAACCAATGGCGGAAACGCTGGCGGAGATAGCAATTTGGCCCAACAGCTCGATGTTGTCGCCAAGTTGATCGCTGCAGGATCACCAACAAAGGTGTGGTCTGTTTCTTTGGGTGGTTTTGATACCCACGCTAATGAGGCGAATGCTCAAGCAGAGCTTTTAGGTGTTGTCTCTGATTCATTAACTCGTTTTATGGGTCAGTTGAAATCAACTACACGTAGCAATGATGTAACGATCATGGTCTACAGCGAGTTTGGTCGTCGTGTTGTTGGCAATGGTTCTCAAGGAACAGATCATGGAACATCAGGACCTATGTTTGTTATTGGAAACAAGGTAAAGGGTGGTTTCTATGGAGAACAACCTTCGCTCAAAAACTTGTACAAAAATGATTTGGCGGTAACAACTGATTTCCGTGATGTCTATGCAACGGTTATTGAGAAGATTTTAAAATCACCGATCGAGCCAACACTTGGTAAATGGTCGGGACGAATTAACTTCTTGTAATTACTGCTCTTCTTCGTAAACGATAACTTCGCGCTTGCGACGGTTTGGTAAACCCTTTGGTGGATTCTCTTTCAGCAGCGCATCTACTTCGATACGAAGTTGTGCTACTTCAACTGCCATATTTGCCATTGCAGATTCCAGTTCGATAATGCGCTTTATACCTGCGTGATTGATTCCTTCACCAACAAGTTTTTGCACGGTGCGCAGCAAAGCGATATCGCGTAATGAGTAGCGACGGTTACGTCCTTCAGTACGTGACGGTGAGACTAAACCTAACTTGTCATATTGACGCAGAGTTTGTGGGTGCATTCCTGAAATTTCAGCGGCAACTGAAATTACATAAACACCAGCATCATCATCTGGCAGTGTGTTTTTCTCCTCGCTCATATCTTCGCCTTATTCGCAAACTCAGAACGAACATCTTCACTTGCAGTCTCTTCAGCAAACTTCTTCAAAGCATCTAACGCTTTTCCATCAACACGCTGTGGCACTTGAACCTCAACGGTGACCAATAAATCGCCTGTAGTACTGCCTTTTGTGACCCCTCGGCCCTTAACGCGCAAGGTACGACCATTTGGTGTTCCAGGTGCAATACGAACAGTTACATCATCACCAGACAAAGTTGGCACCTTGATATCTGCACCTAATGCAGCTTCGGTAAATGTAACCGGCAAAGTTAGCGTTAGGTTTTCGCCTTTGCGTCCAAAGATTGGATGTGGTTTTACATGCAGTTGGATAAAGAGATCTCCAGGTCCTGCTTCTCCTGGTGAACCTTTGCCCTTCATGCGAATTTTTGCACCATCATTAACACCTGCTGGAACACGTGCAGAGATGTTTTGCGATTGTCCACGATCCATTCCTAAACGAAGTTCAAGTGTTGTTCCAAAAACTGATTCGCGAAATGAGATCGTTGCTTCAGTTTGAAGATCTTGTCCTTTACGTGGACCACGTCGACCGCCACCACCAAAGAGGTTTGCAAAGATATCTTGTGGATTTCCGCTGCCGAAGATGTCACCGAAATCTCCACCTTGAAATCCACCACCGGTAGGTGCACGGAATCCACCCTTTTCAAACAAGGTACGTGCTTCATCATATTCAGCGCGCTTCTTGGCATCAGACAAAATTTCATAGGCTTCAGAGACAGCTTTGAACTGTTCCTCTTTTGCTGCATCGCCCTTTGTTTTATCGGGGTGCAGATCACGTGCGAGAGAGCGGTACCTCTTTTTAATCTCATCGGCAGGGGCCTTCTTATCTACGCCCAGGACTTTATAAAAATCCTTCTCGTATAGATCTTTGGCCGCCATGATTAATTACTCTCCTGCTGGATCTGTTACAGCTACACGTGCAGGACGCAGGATGCGCTCCTTGTACTTGTAGCCAGGTTGCAAAATTTTGGTTGCGGTCGCTACTGCAACATCTGTTGATTCATCATGCATTAACGCCTCATGAATCTGCGGATCAAAGGCTTCGCCTTCGGTGCCGTACTTTTCAAGGCCGATGCGTGAAGTTATTGAATTTAACTGGTCTGCAACGGCTTTGAAGCCTCCCGTTAGCTCGCCATGCTGTTCTGCGCGATCAACATCATCAAGTAGCGCCAGTAGTTCAGTTAATACAGAACCCACTGCGTTCTCATGTGCAACTGAACGATCGCGTTCTACACGCTTTCGGTAGTTTGCATACTCGGCTTGAAGACGTTGTAAGTCAGCGGTCAGTGTTGCAACCGGGTCAGTTTCCTGACCCGGCTCAACAACCTCTTCAACTACTTGTTCAGTAGCTTCCTCTGACATTACTTCTGATCTTCTTCAATTACTTCAGCGTCTTCAACACCATCTTCTGCAGGTGCTGCATCGCCTTCAGCTGCTGCACCGGCTGCGTATAACGCTGCACCAAGTGCTTGGCTAACAGTTGCAACCTTTTCAGTTGCAGATTTGATCATTTCGTAATTTGAACCACCAAGTGCGGTCTTGAGTTCTGCAAGAGCAGCTTCTGTCTCTGTCTTCTTCTCAAGTGCTTCACCTTGTGACAACTTCTCTTCATTGTCCTTGATGAACTTTTCAGTTGAGTACAGCAGCGAATCTCCTGCGTTACGGATCTCTGCCTCTTCCTTGCGCTGACGATCTTCTTCAGCGTGTGATTCAGCATCGGCCATCATGCGCTCGATCTCTTCCTTAGATAGTGCAGAGCCACCTGTGATGGTCATGCTCTGCTCTTTACCTGTTCCAAGATCCTTTGCAGATACATGAACAATTCCGTTTGCATCGATATCAAAGGTAACTTCGATTTGTGGAACTCCACGTGGTGCAGGTGGAAGACCTGTTAACTCAAACATTCCAAGCTTCTTGTTGTAAGCAGCCATCTCGCGCTCACCTTGGTATGCCTGAATTTGAACAGCTGGCTGATTGTCATCAGCTGTTGTAAATACTTCGCTGCGCTTTGTAGGAATAGTTGTGTTTCGCTCGATCAACTTTGTCATCACGCCACCCTTGGTTTCGATACCAAGTGAAAGCGGAGTAACGTCTAGGAGCAATACATCCTTAACCTCACCCTTCAAAACACCAGCCTGTAGTGATGCACCAACAGCAACAACCTCATCAGGGTTTACACCCTTATTTGGCTCTTTGCCGCCTGTAAGTTCCTTAACAAGATCCACAACAGCTGGCATACGAGTTGATCCACCAACAAGTACAACAGAGTGAATCTTTGCAATAGGAATTCCTGCATCCTTAAGTACTGCCTGGAATGGCTTCTTGCAACGCTCTAGCAAAGAAGAAGTTAATTGCTGGAACTGTGCACGTGTAATTGTTTCATCCAAGAACAGTGGATTCTTTTCAGCATCAACTGTGATGTATGGAAGATTGACTGAAGCAGATTGTGATGATGACAATTCGATCTTTGCCTTTTCAGCAGCTTCACGAATACGTTGCATCGCCATCTTATCTTTTGTTAAATCAATTCCATTTTTTGACCCAAATGTTTGAACTAGGTAATCGACAAGTGCTTGATCCCAGTCATCTCCACCAAGGTTGTTATCGCCGTTAGTTGCTTTAACTTCAACAACACCATCGCCGATTTCTAGAAGTGAAACGTCAAATGTTCCACCACCAAGGTCGAATACAAGAATTGTTTGTTCTTTGTCAGCTTTATCTAATCCATATGCGAGCGCCGCAGCGGTTGGCTCGTTGATGATACGTAGAACATTCAGTCCTGCGATCTCGCCAGCTTCCTTAGTTGCTTGACGTTGCGCATCGTTGAAGTAAGCAGGAACAGTAATAACTGCATCTGTAACTGTTTCTCCAAGGTACGCCTCTGCATCGCGCTTTAACTTCTGTAGAACGCGTGCTGAAATTTCTTGTGATGTGTACTTCTTGCCATCGATATCGATAGTCCAGTTAGTACCCATGTGACGCTTAACGGAACGGATTGTGCGTTCGACGTTTGTCACTGATTGACGCTTTGCGACCTCACCTACGAGGACCTCGCCATTTTTTGCGAATGCCACGATCGATGGGGTTGTGCGTGCGCCTTCCGCGTTGGCGATAACTGTTGGCTCGCCACCTTCGAGGACGGATACGCAGCTGTTTGTTGTACCGAGGTCGATTCCGACTGCTCTAGCCATTTATATGTGCTCCTTCTTCTCTCTCGAGCCTGATTTAGGGTCGAGGCCTGTTGAACCTGAGTCGATCTTACCCAAAAGGTTGAGTCGTCGCGACTCAGGTTTCAGTAGGGATAACACCGGGACCCTCGGGGTTATTCCCGCACCCGCTGACTAGCCTTACCCCATGAACCTCGCTCTCGCAGGCCTTTCCTATGGCATCACCGTTGTCGCCCTGGTCCTTTTAACTATTCGCACTAAAAAGCTGATCGGTATCTATAAAAAGGGTCAGCCAGATCCAACCCGTGGCAACGATAAGGCGCAGCGATTCAAGATGGCCTTTAGCGAAATCTTTGGGCACACCAAGATGTTCAACTTCACCGTCGTTGGTTTTGCACACTGGTTTGTCATGATTGGTTTCTTTGTTTTATTTGGAACTTTAGTTACCGCGTACGGACAGCTTGTTAATCCGCATTTTGTTTTACCAATTATCGGACATTTCTGGGTGTACGAGTACATCACCGAATTAATTGCATGGGCAACTGGTATTGGAATTGTCGCGTTGATTGGAATTCGCCAAGTTACATACCGTCGTAACAAACGTTCACGTTTTGCAGGATCTGGAATGGGTAAGGCGTATTACGTCGAATTCACAATTGTGTTGATTGTCTTCTGTGTCATCGCGTTGCGCGGTCTAGAAGGTGCGTTGTCTGATGAAACTACATGGAACCGCCACTTCATTACGACCTGGTTTATCGCAGCGATGTTTAAGTCGATGACACTTGGTCAATTGGAAAACTGGATTCAAATCGTTGCAACGATCAAGATCGTTGGTTCGATGGCATGGTTCATTGTCATTGCAAGTAATTTAACGATGGGTGTTGCATGGCACCGCTTCTTGGCGCCATTTAACATCTTCTTCCGTCGTAACGCTGATGGAACATCATCACTAGGTGCGTTGCCATCAATGATGTCTCATGGTGAAGAGATTAACTTTGAAGATCCAAAGGAAGATGATGTCTTTGGTTTAGGAACACGTGCAGATATTTCCTGGAAGGGGCTGCTCGATATGTCCACATGTACTGAATGTGGACGTTGCCAATCTCAGTGCCCTGCGTGGCACACTGAAAAACCATTGTCACCAAAGCTTTTAATCATGGCGATGCGCGATCACGCCTTTGCTAAAACCGTTGAAAATGAAGCCTTGGTTGGCGAAAACTCTCCGATTAGTTTGGATGTTTTGTGGTCCTGTACAACATGTGGTGCCTGCGTGAATGAGTGCCCAGTTGATATTGAACATGTGGATCACATCGTTAACATGCGTCGCTTCCAAGTTTTGGTTGAATCAGAATTTCCATCAGAGCTTGGTGGAACCTTTAGAAATCTAGAAAAGGCAGGTAACCCTTGGGGTGCTAACCGCGCAGATCGCGAAGCATGGATTGCTGAATGTGATTTCCCAATTAATGTTATTGAAGGCGAACTGCCAGAAGAGGTCGAGTACTTGTTCTGGGTTGGTTGTGCTGGTGCCTACGAAGAGCGTGCAAAGAAGACAACAAAGGCTGTAGCAGAACTTTTGTATATGGCTGGCGTTAACTTTGCAGTTCTTGGTAAAAAAGAAACCTGCACCGGAGATCCTGCACGTCGTGCTGGTAATGAGTTCCTATATCAAATTCTTTCTCGTGAAAATATTGAAACCTTCAAAGAAGCATTTGGTGATCGACCAAAGGGCAAGAAAAAGGTTGTTGTTACCTGCCCTCACTGCTTTACAACAATTGGTCGCGATTACGGTCAACAAGGTTTTGAACTTGAAATGGTTCACCACACTCAGCTGCTCAATCAACTGCTACGTGAAAAGCGTTTGCTTCCAATCAAGATGTCTCATACAGCCATGACCTATCACGATCCTTGCTACTTGGGTCGCCATAACGAGGTGTACCAACCTCCACGTGAAATTCTGGAAGCAACTGGTGTTGAGTTAACTGAGATGCCACGTAACAAGGAGCGTTCATTCTGCTGCGGTGCAGGTGGTGGACGTATGTGGATGGAAGAAAAAATTGGAACTCGTATCAACATCAACCGTGTTGAAGAGGCGATCGCAACGGGTGCAACTGAGTTAGCTGTTGCCTGTCCTTTCTGCCGCGTCATGACCAGCGATGGAATGAACGCCAAGGAGTCCGCCGTTGCAGTCTTGGATGTTGCACAGGTATTACTGCGCTCAGTCAAAGAAAACTAAGTCCAAATACCACCCGTTCTCAGGAAACTTTCAGGCTGTGAGAGCATTCTCTAGCTATGACAACCACTCTAGAAAAGAACAGCCAACGCATTCTCGTCGTTGATGACGAAGCAAGCATCAGCGAGCTCATTTCTACAAGCCTACGTTTTGTCGGCTTTGATGTCCGCACTGCGGCCAATGGTGCAGAAGCACTCCGTGTAGCTGAAGAGTTCAAGCCACATGCAATGGTTCTCGATGTCATGTTGCCTGATCTTGATGGCTTTGAGGTGTGCAAGAAGATTCGTAATGAAGGTGTTGATACAGGAGTTTTATTCCTGACCGCTAAAGATGGCATGGATGACAAGGTTAAGGGTTTAACCCTTGGCGGCGATGATTACATGACTAAGCCATTTTCATTAGAAGAACTTGTTGCACGTTTGCGCGCACTTCTCCGTCGCACAGGTGTGGATCAGATTAAGATTGATGATGAAAAAATGCGCTTTGCAGATTTAGAGCTTGATGAGGCAACTCATGAGGTTCGTCGTGCAGGCGAGCTATTAGATCTTTCTCCAACCGAGTTTGCATTACTACGTTACTTAATTATTAACGCTGATCGCGTTGTATCAAAGTCTCAAATTCTTGATCATGTCTGGCAGTACGACTTCCGTGGTGATATGGGAATCGTTGAAACCTACATCTCATATCTTCGTAAGAAGATTGATGCCTTTGATCCACCGCTCATTCACACAGTACGTGGAGTTGGCTACCGTTTGCGGATGCCACCTAAGTAAGAGATGAGATTACGAACTCACTTTGCAAATTGGACTAATACAAGCCTTCGAAATCGTTTAACAATCGGCGTATTAGTTCTTTCTGCAATTGGGTTTATCGGTGCAGGTGTTGGTTCACAAGCACTGCTTCGCAATTATTTAATTCATCAAGTTGATGATCAACTTCTTAGTGTTGTTGGTGGAACAGCAGATCGTTTAGATCGCGCCGGTATTGAACGTGACAATGATCAGGATGGTGACCGTCCCGCACGTGCTGCAACACCACTTAATCGTGTTCCAACCTCTATCTCTGTAACGGTTTTAGACCCGTTTGGTAACTTAGTTGGTGGAATTGGCGGAGACTTAAACTCCAACAAAATCACTGATTATGTGAAGGGTTTGTTACCTGGCCAGGTTGCGGCCTATGGAAGCAAGCCATTTACCATTGAAGCACCAGGTCCAGATTTTCGTGTTGCAACAACTGTTCTACCTTCATCTTTAGGTTCGGTCATCGTTGCTCAATCGCTAGCTGATTTTGATAGAACAACTCGTCAGATTGGAACCGTCTTTTTAATTATCGGAAGTTTGGTTCTGCTCTTTATCGCCTTTGCTTCCCGCCAGGTAATCAAGGTTGGTATGCGTCCACTTGAAAAAATTGAGGAGACCGCGGAAAAGATTGCAGCTGGTGATCTTTCCGCCCGTCTTGATAACTTTGAACCAGATACTGAGGTTGGACGATTAAGTACATCCCTTAACACGATGCTTTCTCGCATCGAAGAGGCTTTTGATGCGCGCATGCAGAGCGAGGATAAGTTACGTCGCTTTGTTGCAGATGCTAGCCATGAACTACGCACACCGCTTACAGCGATTCGCGGCTTTGCCGAACTACACCGACAAGGTGCGGTTCCTGAAGGCGAAAAGACAAATGAGTTAATCGCTCGCATTGAAAAAGAGTCAATGCGTATGGGATACCTGGTTGAAGATTTATTGATGCTGGCACGTATGGATCAATCACGTGAATTAGTAATTACTGATGTGAATCTCAGTGAGTTGGTACAAGAGGCGGTAACATCAGCTCAAGCTGCAGGCCCTGATCACACGATTACAACCAATATTTCCCCAAGCGTTACAACTAAAGGTGATGCGGACAAGATTTATCAGGTAGTGACAAACCTTTTAGCAAATGCCCGTGCGCATACACCTGCAGGTACAACAATCACCGTTTCGACCTTTACAGATGGCAATGATTCCTTTGTAACTGTTGCAGATAACGGCCCAGGATTATCTGCAGAGGATCAGGCACGAATCTTTGAACGTTTCTATCGCGTCGATGCATCACGCCAGCGCAATAGTAAAGATGGCAGCGGTTTAGGACTTTCAATCGTTGATGCTGTGATGCGCGCTCATGGGGGCGATGTAACTGTGGCTTCTGAGCTTGGAAAGGGTGCAGCCTTCACCCTGCGATTTAAGGGTTAGCCCAAAGATTCCATAGATTTCAAAACAGCGATACGTTCTTGAATCGGTGGGTGGGTAGAGAACATCTTGGAAACTGATTTTGCATCCAGCGGTGATTCAATCCAAATATGTGCAACCGCAGTTGATCGTTGCTGAACAACTGTTGAATCTGCGGCAAGAACTTCAAGTGCAGAACGAAGACCTGCTGGGTTACGTGTAAAGGAAACCGCGGTCGCATCAGCTAAAGATTCACGCTTACGAGATATCGCAGATTTCAACATAACCGCTGCAAGCGGTGCCAAAATTAAAATTACAAGTGAGATAACCAATGCGATTGGATTTGCGTTGCTATCGCGATCACGACGTCCGCCAAAGAACATCATGCGGGTCAACATGTCAGAGACAATTGCAATCGCACCAGCAGTTGTTGCAGCTACCGCACTTACCAAAGTGTCTCGATTGGCAACATGTGCCAGTTCATGTGCGATCACACCCTGCAGTTGATCACGATCCATGACATCTAAAATTCCAGTAGTAAAGGCAATAAGTGCGTGCTCTGGATTTCTACCTGTAGCAAAGGCGTTTGGTGCATCATCAATCACAACCGCAACCTTTGGCATCGGTAACCCTGATGCGATTGTTATCTCCTGAATCAAATCAAATAACTTTGGATTATCTGACTCTTGAATTAACTTGGCACCGGTCATCGTTAAAACTAGTTTGTCTGAGCCGTAGTACGAGCCCCACACTGAAATAAGTGCGATACCAACTGCGATTGGAACAATGCCCGCACCTGATCCACCAAAGTAGGTAAGTGCTGCATAGACAACACACCACATCAATACGCCCATACCAACGAGCAGACCAATTGTTTTGCGGCGGTTAGCCGCTTGCATTGTTCTAAAGTTCATTGTTAGTTAAAGGAAACATTTGGAACGTTGCGCTCTTGAGGATCTTCAACCTCGTAAAACTCGCGCGCTGTTACCTTCGCAAAGCCTGCAAAGAAGCTGCTTGGAATGGTTTTTACAGCGGTGTTGAGCGAGCGCACATTGTCATTGTAAAACTGACGTGAGAATGCAACCTTGTTTTCAGTTGTTGAAAGCTCTTCCTGTAATGACATGAAGTTTGCAGATGCCTTTAGATCTGGATATGCCTCGGCGACTGCAAGTAATCCACGGAGCGCTTGTGTCAACATTCCATCAGCTGCTGCGGTATCAGCAACGGTTGTTGCTGTTGTTGCCTTTGCGCGTGCTGTTACAACAGCATCAAAGGTTGATTGTTCATGCTTTGCATACCCCTTAACTGTTTCAACTAAGTTTGGGATTAAATCAGCACGACGCTTGAGTTGTACCTCGATCTGTGCCCACGCTTCATCAACTGTGATGTTGAGGCGGATTAATCGGTTGTACTGAGAAATGAAAAAGACAGCGATAAGTGCGACAACTGCTAAACCAATGATGAGTTCCATACCTAATTAAACCGCGCTTTCTGCGGGTTCATTCCCGCGGGATTAATTTATTTTTGATCTATGGAAGTTCAGGAATGAACGGCTCGGGGTTGGGCCGCGCTGACCTTGGTACCTAGAACCGTACTTCTCGCTGCCGTAAGGATGCTCAGCAGGAGATGAGAGTTTGATGAGACATAGTTGGCCGATCTTCATTCCAGCAAATAACTTCACCGGGAGGTTGGCAACGTTGGAAAGCTCCAAAGTAATGTGACCGCTAAACCCTGGATCGATAAATCCAGCTGTTGAGTGTGTGAGCAAGCCAAGACGACCAAGTGAAGACTTACCTTCTAGGCGTCCAGCGATGTCATCGGGAAGTGTGATGACTTCATAGGTGCTCGCCAAAACAAATTCGCCCGGGTGCAATATGAATGGTTCATCGCCTTCGGCAACAACCTCGCGTGTT